>Ga0214472_10000208_pt1 | contig 79417 bp, 48 predicted proteins | sample RVTome_6_FD_207662 | JGI IMG/M metagenome (GOLD analysis project Ga0214472, IMG submission 207662) | Soil microbial communities from uranium-contaminated site in the Upper Colorado River Basin, Wyoming, United States - RVT140D175 | ecosystem: Environmental > Terrestrial > Soil > Contaminated >...
GGGATCGTGCCGGCCCTTGGGGCCGCTGAGAGATTCCACCTCGGCATCCATCACCGCCTTCATGATCAGCAACCCGGCCTCTCCGGTGAGCCGTTCGATCTCCTCGCTCACTCCCCCGATCACCTCGGCCACACCCACCGGCAGCTCGACGCTCACACGCCCATCCAGGACCTGTGATTTGTTCACCACCTGCGGGCCACTGGTCCGCCCTGCTACCTTCCGGTACTCTCTCGCCATAGCGGTCTCTCCTTCTTGTTAGAACAGAACCGGAGCTTACCAGCGTGGCAGGCCCCGAAGGAGAACCGCTCTTTTTTCAACTATTCACGGGACATGCTCTTGTACGGCACTGATCTTTGCGAGCCCAGTTCCGGCGCAGACGTGCGTTTTCCCCGCCGATGTGTGCGCTAAAGTGCGGGCTCATCAGCTATCCCTCTTGGTCGGGCTTAAGGAAGTGAAGTACATGCTCGTTGGAGTCTTCTCGCCTGACCAGAGGGAAAGACTTCAAACACAGATAGAGTTGGAGCTTCGACGCAGCGGGCTATCGCCACGCTCCCTTGGCGCTGCGGAGCCCGACGAGGACAAGTGGAACGATGCGCCCTTCTTGACGTGTCAAGCTAATCGGCGATCCGATGCTGAACTGTATATCGAGGTCGTGTTGCAAGAAGATGCCGTTTTGTTGCGGAATGGAAAGCAGGTTACACACAAGACGTATGAGGACGAACGAGTCGTAGTTGCCGCTGGGAAGAGCCCTGGCGAGCAAGAGGCTGAGGAGATTCTCGCGGGAGTCCAGAGGTTTTGCAATGACGTCATGCTCGCTAACACTCCGAAGCCATGATTCGCGAGCGGCCCGTACACGACATCCCCGCCGACTGGCTGGCGGAGTTCGAGGCGGCGGCTCGGCGGCCTCTGGAGCTGCGCATGAAATACGCGTTCATCAAGACGTACAAGCCCGTGCTCGATGATGCGACCTACCGGTCGTTCGACACGATGGAGGAGTACCGCCGCTGGTGCGAGGAGAACCTTCCGGATTGGCTGGGCTATGGCCGCGTTTGAGTATCGACAGGCGCAGGAAATTCGCGACGCCTTCGCCCGCCACGGCGTGCGTTACCTGTTCTTCCGGAAATCCGGGGCCATCCTGCTGGGCTTCCCCGACACAACCCAGGACGCCGATCTGTTCGTCGAGAAGTCGCCTGAGAACGGGCGTCGGCTCGTGGCCGGCCTACGCGAACTCGGCTTCTCGCTCACCGACGCGCAACAGCAGGAAATCGTCCACGGCAAGGACTTCGTCCAGCTCAAGAACGGGCCGTTTGACTTGGACCTGGTCTTTGCCCCGGACGGCCTCGAGCGGTTCGGCGACGCGTGGGCGCGCCGCATCGACGTGGAGGGCTTCCCCGTGTGCCACATCGACGATATCATCGCGAGCAAAGAGGCGACGGGGCGGGCGAAGGACAAGGAATCGCTCCCACGCCTTCGCTCGTTTCGCGAGTATTGGCTGCGCCACGGCAAGCGGTAGGGTGGGCCGAGCCCACCTCTGAACCCGGTGGAACACCGATGAGATGGTGGGCACGGCCCACCCTACGAGCATGACCGTCTCCTTCGGCACATTCGAGCGGCTCAAGGCCAAGGGCGTCGCGGCGTACAAACGCGGCGACTGGCGGGCCGCCAAGAGCTACCTCGCCGACGCCGCCCAGTGCATGGTCGAGATGGCCGAGAAGGCCAAGGACGAGGACGCCCGCCGCCAGCGCGAGGAGATCGCCGCCGAGCTCATCGACCTCGCGAAGGATTGCGACCAGTTCCAGAAGGAAGGAAGGCAAGGAGGCACGAAGGCACGGAGGCACGGAGGAAAACAGCGCGCCGCCGAGGAAGACTCCGGCGCCGACGCCTCCGACTGGGTCATCCGCGACAAGCCCGACATCGGCTTCGAGGACATCGCCGGCCTCGAAGACGTCAAGCAGGAAATCCGCCTCAAGATGATCTACCCCTTCGCCCACCCGGAGCTCGCCAGGCAATACGGCATCGGCTCCGGCGGCGGCGTCCTGCTCTACGGCCCGCCCGGAACCGGCAAGACCATGATCGCCAAGGCCATCGCCCACGAGATCGACGCCACCTTCTTCGTCGTCAGCCCAGCCCAGCTCCTCTCCAAATGGGTCGGCGAGGCCGAGCAGAACGTCCGCAAGCTCTTCGACGCCGCCAAGGCCGAGCCAACCTCGGTCATATTCCTCGACGAGATCGAGGCCCTCGTGCCCAAGCGGAAAAGCGACGGCTCCACGGTCATGCAGCGCGTCGTCCCGCAAATCCTCCAGGAACTCGAGGGCTTCGACCGCGGTGCAGACCGCGCCCTCCTCTTCGTCGGAGCCACCAACAAGCCCTGGATGCTCGACAACGCCATGCTCCGCCCCGGCCGGCTCGACGCCCGCATCTATGTGGGCCTGCCCGACGCCCCGGCGCGCTTCAAGCTCCTCGAGATCCACCTGGCCGGGCGGCCTCTCGCCGCCGACGTGGACTTCGGCGTCCTCTGCGACCGTCTCCGCGGATACAGCGGGGCCGACATCAAGAACATCGCCATCCAGGCCGCCCAGAAGCCGTTCCTCGAGGCCATCGGCGGTGGCGAGCCGCGCCCGATCGCCATGACGGACCTCCGGGAAGTGATCGACCGGACCGGCCCGTCCGTGCACCCATCGGACCTGATCCGCTACGAGAAGTTCACCGAGAACGGCGCATAGGGCGAGCGAAGCGGGCGCATGGGGCGAATGTCGAGTGGCAAACAGCGAATGCACCCGGTAGGTAGCCCCGCGCCGCCCGTTTGCGTGGTGGGCCGTGCCCACCGCTGTGGAACGCGATCCCCCCGCTTCCATACATTACCGTACACCGGCACGGGGGCCGGGCCGAAAGGCTCGAATCAAGCCGGGCAACGCGTGGGGCGAGTGCGTATAATACGAGGTAGAGCGCCGTGGCCTGCGTAGATCCCGGGCAAGCGAGGTGACCGATGCCGACGACGAAGTTCGACCCCCAGACGTTCTTCCAACGCGTCGAGAACGTGGCGCTCCACGTTCCCGCAGCCGAAGTGTTCGGGCTCTTCAAACGAACGCTGGACCTGCCCGGCTCCTGGGCCGCCATGGTGACAAAGAACAGCGGCGATCAGGCCATCGTCCGGGCCGGGGCCGTCGTGGACGGAAGCGACGGCGAGGACGTTCTTTTTATCCGCGTCACTCCGGTAGAGGCGGCGTTCGACGAGGAGGACATCTCCACAAAGGACGGCTTCCGCTGCAACGCGACGGTGCGCCTGCACGTGCGTGTGACGCCTGAGCGCGGCGAGCTCAACGCCTTCGCCAAGGCGCTGCTCGGCAGCCACCGCGTGGTTCAGGCGGGCAGAGTTGCGGCCTTCCTTCAGCCTATGGTACGGTCGGCCCTGGCAGGGGTCGCCGCCGAGCGCGACGCGGCCGAGCTCGTAAACGGCGGAGCGAGCGACGCCATCACGGACGCGCTGGCTCACGCCGTCGATGGCCCTTGCTTTCAGGCGGGGCTCGTTCTCGAAACTCGTCCCGTCGCGCGCTTCGACTCTGGAACGCTCCGCCACGTGCTGCACACCAAGGAACAGGCCGCCCGCCGCCGGGCCGAGCACGAGGCCAACCGTCAGCTCGAGGAGGCGATCGAACGGGCGCAAAGCGAACATCTCGATCACCTCACGTCGATGCTCACGCAACTGAGGTCCCTCGCGGCCGATTCGCCCGACGTCGAGCTCCCCGAGCTTCTCCGTACGTTCTCCGAGCAACAGCGAAGTGAACTCTACGAGGCGCTGTTTGAGGCGGAGCGGCCCGACTCGCAGACTCGGTGGATCGTGGCCGCGGCCGGCGAGGAACTGCTCTTCTTTGAGCCCGACAAGCCCGACTCGCCCGGGCGGCGCCTGAAGGTCACCGGCGACGCTGGTGCTATGCGCTCCGTCCAGATTGGCAAGGAAACGGGCGGCGCTACGACGCTGTTGCTCGGCGGCCAAACGGGCGTCTACCGCCAACCCATCAACCACGCGAGCCCCGATCAGTGCTGGGTGGTCCCCGACGCCCCTGCGGTCCGCGGCGGATTCAACACCGCCACCATCGTCGGCGACCGCATCATGGCCACCCACTCCGAGTTGGGCCTTTGGGAGTGGCCCATCGATCACCACGCCCCGGGCCAGCCGCGGTTCGAATCCCTCACCGGCAACGCCAACGTCGTGCGCTTCGCGCAGTTCTTCGACGGCAACGTGTACTTCACCGTCGATGACCGCGTGTTCCGCTTCCCGGCCGACCGCTACGAGGCGGAACCCGAGCACGCGTATACCGGCAGCCGCTCCTCGATCACCGCCCTTTGCATTACCGAACAGGGTGTCTTCGCGGGCAACAGCCGCGGCGACGTTCTTCGCTGGCCGCTGGACCGCTTCGTCGCACCCGAACAGCTCCATTATGGATCTCAGCGCGCCGCCGAATCGATCTGGGTTCTTTCTGCAAAGGGCGTCAACAGGGTGATCTTCACCGACACCTCGCTCCACGTGCACGCCCGGGTAGTCGGCGACAGCTTCGCCTGCCGATACGAGGCCGGCGGGCAGACCCTCCGCCGCGTCGAGGTCGCCCCCGACCTCATCGTCGCCACCAATGACCTTCGGGACCGGCTCTTCTGCTGGTCGCCGGGCAGACCGGCCCAGCCCACCGCCGTCGTCAGCGTGTCCCGCCTCTGCGCCCAGAGCGTACAGGACGTGTGCCTCGTGCCGCGTGCCTGACAATCCGTCGTCGATGTTCCCGGACGCGGCCGTCCGTTTACCGGCAGCAGATCCCGCTGTTACAATGTGCTGTGGGAGGCTCGGGCTCCCATCTGGTGATGATTCCGTATGGCAAACAACATGCGTCGGCGTTTCGTGCGGGGCGGGGCTTCGCGTTGGACGTGTTGGCCCGACCTGATTGTGGTCTGCGGGCTGCTGCCGGTCTTCCTAGGGGTGAGACCGGGGGCATTCGCCGGAACCTGCGGCACCGACGGTCAGCTCTGCAACACCAACGCGGCCTGCGACGACGGCAATCCCTGCAACGGCGCAGAAACGTGCTCCCCGCCCGACATCATCCGATTCTGTCGATGCGACCCCACGCCACCATGTGACGACGGCAATCCATGCACGCTGGACAGTTGCACGGACACGCCGCGAGGCGTCACCTGTGAGCACGGCCCAGCGGGTTGCAGCGATGGTCGGTTCTGCAACGGCCTGGAAACCTGTCTGCACAGCTCGTCCTGCATGGCCGGAACGCCACCTTGCCTGGCACCCCTGCTTTGCGACGAGGCCAACGACCGATGCGTTGAGTGCCTCGCTGACGATGATTGCGCGGACGCCATCGCGTGTACCACCGACGCCTGCAACGTCGCGGCGGGCTCCTGCGAGAATACCTGGTGCATGGACGGCATGTTCTGCAACGGCCGAGAGCTGTGCGGCGCCTGCGCGTCCAAGCGGGCGCCGTGCGTGCAAACCGACCTGTGCGATGAGGCCGCCGACCGCTGCGCGGACTGCACCTCAGACCTGGATTGCGTCGACGACGGCGACCCCTGTACGGTGGAAACCTGCGACACCGACTGGCTCACCTGCCGCACCGCGCCTTGCTCCCTATCGTTCGACGCCCCACCGGATCAGGCCGTTTTCCCGATCGGCGAGCCGGTGGACTTGGTGGGCCGCGGGCCGCGCGGGCTCGACCTCGTGCTCGTCCTCGACGAATCCGGCTCGATCGCCCCCGCCGACTTTGTCGCCCTCAAGGAGTTCGCCCGCGCCCTCGTCGAAGGACTGCCCTTCCTCTCCGATGGGACGGCCGCCAGAGTCGGCGTTGTGATGTTCAGCTCCGGCAGCCGCCGGGTGCTGAGCCTCAACGGGAACAAGCAACTGGTGATCAACACCATTCTCAGCATCCAGCAGCGGGGAGGGTTCACGTGTATCGGCTGCGGCATTGACGACGGGGCCGACGAGCTCATCGCCGACGGCCCCCCCGGCGCGACGTGGGTGATGATCGTGCTCACCGACGGCCAGAACAATCTACCGGCCGGACCCGATCTGCACCTGGCCGGCGCGCTCGAGGCCGCCGCGTTCCACGGCATCACGATCTTTGCGATCGGCGTCGGGGGCGCGGTGCTGGACACTGAGATTGAGCGGATCGCCAGCGACGTTCCGGGCGTGCAGACGGCCTATTACGCGTTCGACTTCACGTTTCTCCAGACCGTCATCCTCAACGCGTTGTTCATCGGGCTGGCAGGACCGTACGGGGCCAACAACGTCTACACCGTCGACCTGACTCTGCCCGACGGCGCCGATGCGGTCGCCCTTGTCGACCCGACCGGGAACTTCACGGTTCCCCAATGGGCCATAATGCCGGGCGAGAACCGCTTTACCGCCCGGATCGGAACCTACTTCGGCCCAAAAACGGCCTCCCTGAGGTTGACCGGCGTGTACCCGTGCGAAGCGACGTGCGGCGATTTGAACGGCGACGGCTCGGTAAACCTCAGGGATTTCGCACAATTCACATCGTGCTTTTTCGGGCGATCCTGGCATTCCCCGGTCTGTGGTTGCGGCGATCTCAACGGCGACACGCGCATCGACATGGCCGACTTCGCAGCTATGATTGCCGCGCTTGAGAATCCCGCCAAGACCGTCCCACCCGACTGTCCCGGGCCGTAGCCCCGATCGTTCGTTGCAACCGGCAGCGCGGCACGCACGTCCCGTTCTCAAGTGCTGCGTCCGTCGATAGAACGCCCATTCCAATGACCGGCCGGCGCAGATCCTGGCGTTCCCGGCCCCTTTTCTCTGCTTGACCATCTCAACCAGCCACTTACCATGACCGATGCTCCGCGCATCGGAGCGACCAAGTCGGGGCGGCCAGTCGTTCTTTGGCGTTCAGGCGCCGAAAGGAGTGACTTATGACCTCCCGTCTCGCAGCCGCTCCCCTTGTTTTGGTTCTCGGATGTTCCGCCTCGCTGCTCGCTGGGGACCGCACCCGCGCCGGGCCCTCGACTTCTCCGCAGGCGACATGGTATTGGCCTTCGACGCCGCGCCGGGCCGGGTCACGCTGTCCGTGATCGATACCGAGACAACCGGGCGCCGCTTTATGCTTGCCGCCGCGGTGGCCGTGCCGGGATTCGCGGCGTCTGTAGAAGACCCCGGTGACATCGTCGTCACCGCGACCGGTCCCAGCATCCACAAAGGCGGCAACTCCGGTTGCTCAATCCACTGCCCCAAGGGCACCAATTCTATCACGTGTACCGGGTGTGGCTGCAGCTGCTGGTGCGCATCCGACGATACGCCCCGTTGCATGTGCACGAATTGCCAGACGCAATAGGCGCCGCATTGCGCGAGCGTCGCCGTTCCTTGAATGTCGCGGTTCCCATGCGCCGGCGCGGTCGTTACGATGTCAGCACCGATGGCTCGCTTCGAGCTGATTGCGTGTGCGTGGGTGGTCGGTGCGGCGAATGTCCCGGCGATAGCCGCACCGCAGGCGCCGACCGGCCAGCCCCCCCCAGCACGTATCATCACCATCTCGCCCAATTCCGCCGAGGTCATCTGCGCCCTCGGCGCCTGCGACCGCATCGTCGGCGTCGACAAGTTCTGCGTCTATCCGCCCGAGATCGTGGGCAAGCCCAAGGTCGGCGGTCTGATCGACCCCGACCTGGAGAAGATCATCGTCCTCCGCCCCGACCTGCTCGTCCTCCGCGGCCGCAACGACGCCCTGGAGAAGCTGTGTCGATCCCTCGACGTTCCCATCCACTTCGATCGAACCGAATCGCTCGCCGACATCCCCGCCGCCATAACCGATCTCGGCGAACGACTCGGACTGAACGAGCGCGCCGCCGCGCTCGCCGCCGAATTCGAATCACGATTGGCCGCGATCCGTAAGCGCGTCGCCGGCCACAACCGACCCCGCGTCTTCGTCACCTACTCCCTGGCCTTCCGCGGCGCGGATAACTTCGCCAACCTGCTCACCGCGGGCAAGGGCATGTTCCTCGACGAGGTCATCACCATCGCCGGCGGCCGGAACGTCTTCGGCGATCTCGACGTGAAATACCCCCAGGTCAGCCCCGAGGCCATCCTCGCCAAACAACCCGAGATGGTCATCGAGCTGCTCCCTGACGTCGAACTCACCGACGAACTCCTCAGTCAGGTTCGCGCCGGCTGGCAGAAGCTCGGGACTTTCCCCGCGGCTGGCAGCGGCCGCATCCACGTAATCACCGACGACCATTGTCTGATTCCCTCCCCGCGGTATGTTGACATCGTCGAAAAACTGTCCCGGCTCATTCACCCGGAGGTTCATGGTGACACGGGAACCGACCCCCCTGCTGACGCTGACCGACATCCGCTTCGGGTTCCCGACCCGCCCTGACTTTCTGGGGCCGGTCAACCTCACCATCGAAGCGGGCCAGTGCTGGGCGATCGTCGGCCCCAACGGCGCCGGCAAGAGCACCCTCCTTCGTATAATGGCCGGGCTATGCCGCCCGGACCGCGGATGTGTGCAGCTTCGCGGCGTGCCGCTCGACGACGTTTCCCGACGCCTCCGGGCCCGGCAAATGGCCTTCGTCCCCCAGCATCCCCCCCACGACCTCGACCTGACCGCCGCGAGCCTGGCGTTGATGGGCCGCTACCCTCACCGCTCGTTCGGACTGTTCGAATCGGCCGACGACTATCAAATCGCCCGGCGGGCCATGCAGCTCACCGAAACCACGCCGCTCGCGGAGCGCGCCATGTATACACTCTCTGGTGGCGAGGCCCAGCGCGTTCACCTCGCCGCCGCCCTCGCCCAGGAGCCCCACCTCCTGCTCCTCGACGAACCGACGACCTCCTTGGATCTCCAACATCAGCTTGGCATCTTCACAATCCTCCGTGACCGAGCCCGCGCCGACCACTTCGGCGTCGTCGTGGTTACCCACGACGTGAACCTGGCAGCACAGTTCTGCTCTCACGTTCTGCTGCTGCACCACGGAAAGGTCGAAGCGAGCGGAACGCCCGACGACGTGCTGACCAGCGCGAGGCTCGAGCCCGTCTACGGCGTCACGCTGACCGTCGTCGACGTGCCGCAGCGCCCGGGCCGGCGGTGGCTCGTTCCCTTGGAGGTCGCCGGCCGTTGAGCCATCCGAGCCCTACCAACCGACGCCGGTACGCCCTGGGCCTCTCCACATGCGCACTTCTGCTCCTCGCGCTCCTCCTCATCAGCCCCGGCATCGGAACGGAGTCGGCCTCGTTCGGCTGGCGCGACGCGTGGCGCGCTCAGCTCGGGCTCACCATCGACCGGGGCGAATTGCAGAACCGAGGCGCAGCCGACGTGGACCACGACGGCGTCATCTCGGACGACGAGCTCGACGCGTTCACCCAACAGGCCCGCCAGATCGGATTCCGGCTGCGCTTCCCGCGAAGCCTCCTGGCCCTCGAGGTCGGCATGACCCTGGCCCTGTGCGGCGCAGCGTTCCAGGTCCTTTTCCGGAACCCGCTCGCGACGCCCTACACGCTCGGACTGGCCAGCGGCGGCTCGCTCGGTGCGATCATCGCGATCCGCCTGGGCTGGACCGCCGCCTGGCTCGGCATCTCCACGCTCACCGTCAGCGCATTCGGCGGCGCCATCGCGGTGGTCGTGGTCGTCTTCGTCCTCGCCCACGGCGTCCGACGCCTCACCTCCAACGAGCTGCTCCTCGCCGGAGTCACCATGGGCCTGTTCTGTTCCGCGCTGATGATGTTCATCACCGTGGTCTCGAGCGAGCGGCAGACATTCGCGATCGTGCGCTGGATGATGGGATCGCTCGACACGATCGCGACCATCGAGGGAGCCCGACTCCTGCCGTTGTTGCTACCCACGTGGCTCGTGCTGATTGCCAGCGCCCGGGCCCTCAACCAATACCGTCTCGGCGAAGACCTCGCCGCCACGCGCGGCGTGCACGTCGCCCGGCTGCTCGGCCTCTGCGTACTTGTCAGCACCGTCGGCATCGCCGCCGTCGTCGCCCAATGCGGTCCGATCGGCTTCGTCGGCCTCGTGGTCCCGCACATAACCCGCCTCATCTTCGGCTCCGACTGCCGGGTCCTCCTCCCCGCCTCGGCGCTCGCGGGCGGCGCGTTTCTAATCCTCTGCGACTGGGCCTCGCAGGTGGCTATGGGCCTCGGCGGCTGGGCCACCGGGCAGCGGCTCGGAAGCGCCACCCTCCCGATCGGGGTAGTCACCGCGATCGTCGGTGTGCCCATCTTCCTCGTTCTGCTGCGCACCCGCCGATCCGCCCTCTCAACCCCGTAACGGCAACGCGCTGGCGAGAGGAAACGCTCAGGTCGTAAGGAAATGTCGCCCATCCTCGCGAAAACAGCGAATACCGCCTTACCTTCAGGCAATTCCAGTTGTCAGGAAGGATGTCACGTTGAGGGCCTTGCACGGTCCTCGGAGGCGCATTCAGATCGAATGACAGGGGAGACTACCATGACCAGACGATCGAGCTTGGCGGTGGCCGTGGCTACCGTGGGCCTGCTTCTCAATGCCGGCTGCATCATCATTGCCAACGGCAGTTGGTGGGGCGGCTGGCCGACGGTATGGACCGAGACGGTAACCGAACGGATGGCCATCAACACGGACGGCCTCAGCGCACTCACTGCCCGGACTCACAACGGGTCGATTACGTTCCACGGTCAGGACCCCGCGGAGGACGCGTACGTCATCGTCACCAGGAAGGCCGGTGCCCACACCTCGCAGGGAGCCGCTGAAGCGTTCAACGCGCTCGCGGTTTTTGTCGAGCCCGGGGCCTCCGGAACGCGGAACATCGGATACCGCTGGACGGGCGTGAAGAAGCCAAGCTGGCAGGCCGGCGTGACGTTCGAGATATTCGCCCCGGCAGCCGTCAGCCTCGATGTCAGGACGCACAACGGCCCCGTGAAGGTCGAGAACAGCACCGCCGAGGTCCGCGTCCTGACCCACAACGGTGGCGTCAACGTGACGGCCTCGGGAGGCCCGGTCTTCGCCCGAACGCATAACGGCGGGATTGTCGCCGCCTTCACCGGCACCCGGCTCACGCTCGAAACTCACAATGGAACGGTCCACGCCGACGTGCGGGGAGGCGGTCCGATCGATGGGAGTATCGAGACGCACAACGGCGGCGTCGAGCTCACTTTCCGTGACGGAAGCTCGACCAGGCTCCACGCTCGAACCCAGAATGGGTCGATCCGCTGCAACATCCCGATCACGCAGGCCGAGGTGAGCCGCCGCCGGCTGATCGGCATCATCGGCACCGGTGAGGGCCACCTCGCCGTCACCACTCACAACGGCAGCGTCCAGATCAAGAAGGCCTCCGGCTGAGCTTGACGAGGACTGGAGTTCTTAAAGCTGCACACAGCCCGCCGGCCGTCCGTCGGGCTTTTCTGTGTTTGTGGCATCGTATATGCTAGGCACTTGGGTGTGGCGGCGCGGCCACGCCGGCGTCGGCCCGCAATGGGCCCGCGAGCCGTCAGACGGAATCGGAAACTTCGGAATGAAGATCGGCGTTCCCAAAGAGACGTTCCCCAGGGAGCGTCGGGTCGGCCTCACTCCCGACTCGATCCCGACCCTGACCAAGGCGGGACACACAGTCCTCATCGAATCCGGCGCGGGCGAATCCGCCGGCTATCCCGACGCCCATTATCGTGAGAAAGGCGCCGAGGTCGTCGCGAGCCGCCGTGGGCTCTTTGAATCGGCCGAGGTGATCGTCGAGGTTCGTGGGCTCGGAGCGAATCCCGACGCAGGGACAGCCGACCTCGAGCTGTTCAAGACCGGCCAGGTGCTCATCGCCCACCTCGAGCCGCTGTGGCGCTATGAGTCCGTCAAACCACTCGCCGAGCGCAAGGTCACGGCCTTCGCTCTCGAGCTGATGCCGCGGATCACCCGCGCACAGAGCATGGACGTGCTCTCTTCGCAGGCGACGATCGCGGGCTACAAGGGTGTACTGCTCGCTGCATCAACAGCGCCGCGGATGTTCCCGATGTTCATGACCGCCGCAGGGACCGTCACCGCGGCGCACGTGTTTGTGATCGGCGCCGGCGTGGCCGGCTTGCAGGCCATCGCCACCGCCAAACGCCTGGGGGCCGTGGTGAAGGGATACGACGTCCGCCCGGCCGTCAAGGAACAGGTCGAGAGCCTGGGCGGCAAGTTCGTCGAGCTGGATCTTCAGACCGCAGGCGCCGAGGACAAGGGCGGATACGCCAAGGAGATGGGCGAGGAGTTCATTCGCAAACAGCGCGACAAAATGGCCGAGGTCGTCGCCGAGAGCCACGCCGTCATCACCACCGCCGCGATCCCCGGAAAGAAGTCTCCCGTGCTCATTACCGCCGACATGGTCAAGGGCATGATGCCCGGTTCGGTCATCGTCGATCTTGCCGCCGAACGCGGTGGGAACTGCGACCTGACCAGGCCGGACGAAACGGTCGTCGAAAACGGCGTCACCATCCTCGGCCCGACCGACCTGCCCAGCACCGTGCCCTTCCACGCCAGCCAGATGTACTCCCGCAACGTGGTCACCTTCCTCAAGGAGATCACCAAGGACGGCAGCCTGGCCCTCGACATGGCAAACGAGGTGCACGCCGAAACCCTCGTCACGCGCGACGGCGAGGTCGTTCACCCGCGCATTCGCGGCCTTCTGGGAATGCCGCAAGCGACGCCACCGCCCGGAGGACAGAGCTAAATGCAAGCCGACATCGTCGTTCTGCTGACCATTTTCGTACTGGCCATCTTCATCGGCTTCGAGGTTATTACCAAGGTGCCGCCTACGCTGCACACGCCTTTGATGTCCGGCTCCAACGCCATTTCCGGCATCACTGTCGTAGGCGCACTGGTCGCCGCCGGCTCGGGCCACGGATGGCTCACCACCGTGCTCGGCTTCCTGGCGGTCACTCTGGCAACCGTCAACGCCGTCGGCGGGTTCGTCGTCTCACACCGCATGTTGGCGATGTTCAAGAGGAAGAACTGACCCCGTGGACCAACTGACGATCCAGAACCTCGCGTACCTCCTCGCCTCCGTGGCCTTTATCTTCGGCCTCAAGGGGCTCACCCACCCGCGAACCGCAGTCCGCGGAAACCTCATCGGCTCCGCCGGAATGACCATCGCGGTCGTCGTGACCGTCTGGGCCCTCTGGTACACGGGCAAGATCGAATGGCCCTGGATCATCGCCGGCATCCTCATCGGCAGCATCGCCGGCGTCATCATGGCCCTCAAGGTCCCCATGACCGGCATGCCGCAGATGGTCGGGCTGTTCAACGGCTTCGGCGGCGGCGCCTCGTTTCTCGTCGCCGGCGCCGAACTTGCCGTCGCAGTCTCCGCGATGCATCCTGCGGAAGGGGCCCAAGCCGCCGGCCACGCCGAGGCCGATGCAGGGCTCACCTTCCTGATCGCCACCGCCGCGGCCGGGCTCATCGGCTCGGTCACCCTCTTCGGAAGCCTGATCGCCGCCGGAAAGCTCAAGGAACTCTCCTTCACCATTGGCGGCAAGAAGTACTGGCTCAGCAGCTCGATCCTTCTGCCGGGCCGCCACGTGCTCAACGCCCTGCTCTTCCTCCTCGCGATCCTGCTTTGCGTGACCATCGCCCGAAATCCCGACACCTCACTCTGGTACTGGCTACTCGTCACCGTCTCCGCGGTCCTCGGCATCACCATCACCATCCCGATCGGCGGCGCCGACATGCCCGTGGTCATCGCCCTGCTGAACTCCTATTCGGGCCTGGCTGCCTGTGCCACCGGGTTCGTCATCAACAACAACGTCCTGATCATCGCCGGGTCGCTGGTCGGGGCCTCCGGCCTGATCCTCACCAGCATCATGTGCAAGGCCATGAACCGCTCGCTGGCCAACGTCATGTTCGCGACCCTCGGGCCCAGCGCCACCGGACCGTCCGCCGACGACGTGTACGCCGGCAAGGTCAAGTCCGCCTCCGCCGACGAGATCGCCATGATCCTCGACGGCGTGCAGCGCGTGGTCATCGTCCCCGGTTACGGCATGGCCGTCTCCCAGGCCCAGCACGCCGTCCGCGACCTCGCCAACCTGCTGGAATCGAAGGGAGCGACCGTCGAGTTCGCCATTCACCCGGTCGCTGGGAGAATGCCGGGCCACATGAACGTCCTCCTCGCCGAGGCCGACATCCCCTACGACAAGCTCAAGGAGATGGACGAGATCAACCCCACGCTCGAGACCGTCGACGTGGCCCTCGTTGTCGGCGCCAACGACGTGGTCAACCCCGTCGCCCGCACCGATCCCAACTCCCCCATCGCCGGCATGCCCATCATCAACGTCGACAAATGCCGCACCGTCGTCGTCATCAAGCGCAGCCTCAGCCCCGGCTTCGCCGGCATCCCCAACCCGCTCTTCGCCAACGACAACACGCTCATGTTCTTCAACGACGGCAAGAAGGCCTTCACCGAGCTCATCGCCGCCATGAAAGAACTCTAACCGCCGCCGATTCGTCCCTTGACCGGCAATCCTGCGGGATCCGTAGTGATGAATAGGGGAGAGGCGCGACCCCACCGGTTCAGCGTGATGAGTTCAGACCAGCACGGCCGGCAACGAGTGGCGTAACGAACGGCGACCAGCAACTTGCCGAGCTGACGATCGGAGATCGGGAATCGGCAATCAGCGGCTACTGCTGCTGCTGTTGCTGGTGCTGACGTGACGGCTCCGGGTGGCCCCGGAACCCGGTGATCTGCGGCAGATCGTCCGGCTTCTCCGTCGGGTGGACCGCGAACACCTCCACCCGCACGATCTCCTCGAACGGCACCGTCACCACGAACGCGCCCACCTTGTACCGCTCGTCCACCGGCATGCACTCGAAGACGAGGTGCGACTTGCTCGACACCTCCGCGATCCCCTTCACCTCGTAGCTGAACCCGTCGCGGAGGTAGATCAACGTCCGCACCTCGAGCTGACCGAAAAACTTCTGCGCCTCCTCCGACTCCTGGGCCTCGGTCGGGTCCAGATCAGGAAACTTCATGATCCCGCAGCGGTACTTGGCTTCATCGACCTGTTCCTGGTAGGCCTGTCCGTGAAACCAGTCGTAGTCAAACATCGCTTTCGCCTCAGCGCCCACCGGGATCGCTAGAATGACTGTAGCTCACCCCGCTTCCCGACCGGCGGGCGCCACTTCCGGCCCTAGTCCGCACGGCCGAAGTGGGTCCGTATAACGGGCCGGCGCCTCGCCGTCAAACCACCCCGCGTTGTCTACGTGTTGCACATCGGTACGATCCCCACATGCGTCCTGCACAATTGAGCCGCCACGTCAAGAAACGCGCCGTCGAAGCCGGTTTCGACCGCTGCGGCATCGCCCGGGCCGGGCCTATCGGACGGGCCGACTATTTCCGATCCTGGCTAGAAGCGGGACGCGTTGGCTCCATGCACTACCTCCACCGATATCAGGACGCCCGCCTCGACCCCAGCGCGCTGCTCCCCGGGGCGCGGAGCGTCATCGTCGTGGCCCTTCTGTATCATCAGCCGGAGCCGGCGCCCTGCTCCGACGACGCCCGCCGCCGCGGCCGCGTGGCCATGTACGCCTGGGGCGATGACTATCACAAGGTCCTCAAGGGCAAGCTCTACGCCCTGATCGACGGGCTTCGTGAGGAGCTCAAGGAGCCGTTCGAGGCACGGGCCTGCGTCGACACGGCCCCGATCATCGAGCGCGAGCTCGCCGCCGCCGCCGGCATCGGCTGGATCGGCAAGAACACCCTGGTGCTTGACCCGAGCCTGGGCAGCTACTTCTTCCTCGGTGAGATCCTCACCACCCTGGACCTCGAGCCCGACGACCCACTTCCCGATCACTGCGGCACCTGCACCGCCTGCCTCGATGCCTGCCCGACCGACGCGTTTCCCGTGCCATACGAAATGGACGCCTCCCGATGCATCAGCTACCTGACCATCGAGCATCGCAGCGATATCCCCGCGGAGTTCCACGACAAGATGGACAACTGGATCTTCGGCTGCGACATCTGCCAGCAGGTCTGCCCGTTCAACCGCCACGCCCCGACCACCCGCGAACCCGCCTTCGCCGTCCGCCCGCCGGGCCCGGAGCCGTCGGTCGATGAGATCCTCGCCTGGACCCGCGACGACTACCGCGCCACGCTCCGAAACAGCGCGATGAAACGCGCCAAGCTGGACATGCTCCAGCGAAACGCGCGAATCGCCGCAGATCGCGCTCGCGGTCGCGAAGCGGATCGACGTTGAGTTTGGGATCGTTTGTGAAGGACGTGTGTCTCGGCCTCCGAAACCGGCGGACCCGGCGTGACAATCGGAATTTCCCAAGAGCCCCGCTTCGATTGCCGCGCTCAGACAGCAAAGGCCTACGGGAGTGGCGAATGCAGAACATTCTGCAACATCGCGAAATCGCTCAGCCGGACCTCGAGGTCACCGTCGACATCGAACGCCCGGCCGCACGCCTCGGTCGGCGCCGCCGCGCCGGGCCGGCCACCCTCCAGGCAGTTCACGAATCGCCAGAAATCAGCACCGTCAATGGTGCAGTCCGCGTCTGTGTCGCTCAGCGGCCTGCCGCCGCCGTCCACCCGCCCGCCGACGAACTGCAACGGGCAAACGTCGAGCCCGTTGAGAATGCCGTCACCGTCGATGTCCTTGTCGCACGCGTCGATCGTCCCGTCTCCGTCGACATCCCGTTCGCACGAGTCCGGAATCAGGTTCGCGTTGCAATCCGGCGCCAGCCCGTTACGCACCTCCTTCGGGTCGTACACGCCGTCACCGTCACAATCGATGAACGGCTCGACGCGCAGGAAGTACACGTCCTGCTCGCCATTGAACGTCGCGGCATATGCAACGTTCACGCCCAGCTCGTCCGAAACCGCATCGTAATAGTCGCCGAGCTTGTTCTGTCGCGGCCACCCGACGTAGCTGTTGAACGCCGGGCTGACCGCAACGTTCGCGGACCAGCTTTCGCCTTGGTCGACGGAGTACGAGTAGAACAGCTCCGACACGTTCGCCAGTCCCGAGTTCCGCGTATCGTTCCACTCCACGTCGATCCGCCCCGTCGGCGCCACCGACATCGTCCCGAACCAGTGCCAGGCGCCGTTGAAGGGTGAATCATCGTTCACCCGAACCGCCTCGCTCCACGTGGCCCCGCGGTCCCTGCTACGGGCAAACATCACCTGCGTCGGCGTCGCTCCCCCCGGTGACACGCTCCCCAGCAGATACACATTGTCCGGGTTCCGCCCGCCCGGCGGCTCCACCGCAACCCACATCTGTCCCGCCAGACCCTCGGGGTTCGGCGCCTGACCGGCCCGGAGCGACCCGCCGAGATCCACCGACCGGACGAGATCGAACGTCGGCACTTGCAGCGGATTCCCCGCCGACGACGATCGAACGACCAGTCCGTCGTTGTCGGAGATGAACACCGCGCCGTCCTGCGCCACCGCAACCGTTCCCCAGATTGGACTGCCGGGCGCTTCGATGGGAGTCAGGAATGATGCCCCGCCGTCAACCGAGCGCGTGAAGTCCCCGTTACAGCAACTGTACGCCTTGTTCCACGCCGCATACAGATTCCCACGGCTGGCGTTGAGCGTGCGATCCGCCGCGAACCACGCCTTGTCACCGCCGTGTGCCGCAACACCCGCCGACCAAGTCACCCCGCCGTCGACGGACTTGAACAAGTCGCAGTCGAAATCTTCCTGAAGACTGTAGTAGTAGAAGTTCCCCTCCGCATCGGAGTCCAGCACCGGATCGCTCCGGAACACACCCGGCTGAATCACGCCCGGGAACGTCCAGCTCTGCCCGCCGTCATGGCTGTACCCCCACCCCGCCTGCCGGAAATTCGATTGCACCGTGTTGAACTGCCGCCAGCCGATCACCATCCGGCTCGGATCGGTCGGGTCCACCGCGATCGAGGGCTCGTTCGCCGCGTCGCCAGGGATGTTGTTTCCGATTGCGTCCACATTGACCTGCACGCTGACGAACCCGTCGCGCACGACGATCCCGCCGCGGGCGGCCGTCGCTGCCGCGGCCCCCGGCGGCGCCGGTACAAATGGATCGTCCGGAATCTCGAGATGCCCCAGCACCGGCTCCGGCGCGGCACGAACGATCGCGCCGCGAGCATCCTCGTCGACGGGGCCGTCCTTGAGCTGACCGGACGGTCGCCATGCGATCGACGCATCGTACCCGGCCGGGCCCTCGGCGCTCGTCGCCGGACAGGGCGACTCCAGGTCGACACGGATGATCCCGCGGCCCGCCGCCGTGGCCGACGCAACCTGGATGTAATACGTATCACCCGCAGTCAGACCCTCCGCGCAAAGCGCCGACCCATACCCACTGCCGCAGGCAGTAACATCATCGCTGCATCCGATCTCCAGCAACGTGTCACAAGCCGTGATCGGGTCCGTCGGATCGCCCGCGCGATAGATTGCAAGCAGGGTGTCATTGGCCGGCCGCAGCGTCGCGCACGTCTGAACCCGCGCCGACATGTCCGTCGCCGTGAACTTGAACCATACGTCCCCTGCGCCGCGTGCTCCCGGTGAATCAGCGTGGCACGAAAAGCCCGCATCGGTCACGATGGTCGGCTCCAGCCGGTTCGACACCACCGCCGATCCCACTGCCGCCTTCCCTGCCTGGAGATCGAACCCCTCCGCCGCCTCGCAAACGCCGTTCACCGGCCGCAGTCCGGGGCATGCCTCCATGTACCGGCGAATGCAGATCGTGTCCCATTGAACCCGGCAGCACCACGGATCGGCGCCGCAGACGTTCGCGCAGCACGTTTCGTTCGCGCAGCCCCGCCCGGGCCGGTCACGGGCGCAGTTCCCTTCCTGCTGCATGCATGCGTTGAATCCGCAGCGCTGACCTTGGTCGCCGCAGTACGTTCCACGCTGCCAGTCGCGCACCAACTCCGCCGGCGGCACTGCCTCGCACTCGTTCTGCGTCAGTATTTCGCACGTGTCCGCAGGCGTGCAGCATGCCGCAACACCGCACGGATGCGGGAACGGGTCCGGCTCACAGGCCGCCCCTTCCCTCCACTCCGGTTTCAGGCCACTGCCGCGCGGCGGATACGCACAGTTCAGGAGCGGAACCTCACGACAATCCGGCTCGCACCTACCGGGAAACCCGCAATCGTCCGTACTCCGGCACACTATCCCATCGTCCGGCCCGCCCCGGCATTCCGTAACGAACATGTCGCAGCACGCGCCCCTCGGCGCCTCCCCCGCGCAGACGATTCGCACGTTGAATCCGATGAAGAGACCCTGCGGAAACACCGGCTGCCACGTCGAAATGCCGCGGATCTTCGCGTAGCCGGGCCCGGTGTGCCCGATCGCCGCGTCCCGATCCGTCAGCACCCAACGCGCATCGAAGCTGTCACCGAGAAACGTCAGCCAGACGTCCTGCGGAATCGCCACCGGTGGATCGAACGTAAACCGCAGAAGCGAGGCCCCGCCCGTGGTCTTCTCGAAGCCGCGCTGCGTGCCCGTGATGACTTCCCCCGGCAAGAGCCCCCCCTCGCGAAGGTCGAACTGATACGACCCCGCGTTCCGAACGCCCACCTCGTACGCGATCATCTGACACGCCGTGACGCCGAGTTCCAGGTCCTCCGCCATCAGGATCCCCGGGCCTTCCGTCAGGTCCAAGCCGCCGAGTCCCACGTTGTGATACGCCGGGAAGGCGGCCGGGCAGGCACCGTCCGCGAACACCTCCGCGTTAATGCTCGCGTGCGGTTGAGCCGGAAAGCCGCCGGCCGTCGAAACGCACCCCGCCCCGTTCGTGTCGAACCGGTCCTCGGAGAACCCGGTCAAGGCTGGGGCCCCGATGATGAACCCGCAGTTGTCGCGGCTGAACCGCGCCCCGATCCAGAAGTAGTCGGGCCGAGGAACCACAACCTCCGGCGGTAGAGCAAACTCGATCATCCGCCGACCCGCATCGAGAACCTGAACCTCGCCCTGCGTTCCCGGAATGACCGCTCCGCCCGCACTCGGGCAGTCGTCATAGAAGCCGAACGTCACCGAATACGCGCCGTCCGGCCCGGCCGGGTCCACCTGCCCCGTAACCTCGAACCGAAACCGTGTAAGCCGGCAGCCCGCCGACGCCGTCGTCTGAATGTCGTCCGCGGCCAGAACATCCTTCGGAACGGGCACCGCGAACAGCCCGTGCGAATTCACATACACCGCGCGCTCGTCGCCGGCCTCGAAAGCGGACGGCCGGCCGGTGGAACCGACCGGGCGGCTCCGTTCAACAGGCGCTGCGAACACGCGAACGGCGTCCGCGTGGCCCGCCTGCGACGTGACCAGGCTCAACGCAAGCCAAACGTTCAGGAAGGCCAATCGGGTCGGCATGCTCTTTCGATCCCCACGCGTACGGCGGGCCCGGGCGGGCGAGGCGCCAACCATCATACGCCGCGCGGGGATACAACTTCAAGCGCGAATCGTCCCCTCCGGCCGACTTCGACCCGCGCGGCACGGGATGAAATCGTATAGATTGCCGCCGGGAGCGTCCGGCCCGAGCGGATCGTGCCGCCGGCCGGACCTCCATGCTGCCGATCCGCTGGGAGCCAAGAAACAATGCCGCGTTACGCAGGACGACTGTCCATCGCCACGGCCCTTGCAACAGCCTGGTTGACCATCTCCTGTAGCACAGGAGCCTCCGCTGGACTCCAGTTCCCGGCCGCGCCCGCTGCCGGCATCGCCGAGGCCCGCCCCCTGATGCGCTTCCCCGACATCCACGGCGATACCATCGTCTTCGTCCATGGCGAAGACATCTGGTCCGTCCCGGCCTCGGGCGGCGTCGCCACCCGGCTGACGATCCACGACGGCGCCGAACGCTTCCCCAAATTCTCGCCCGACGGAACGCTCATTGCCTTCACCGGCGAGTACGACGGCAACACCGACGTCTTCGTCATGAACACCCACGGCGGCAACATCCGCAGGGTCACCTGGCACCCCGGTTCAGACGAGGTCATCGGTTGGCACCCGACCGCCGACAGGATTCTGTTCCAGTCCGCACGCGACAGTTACAACCGCTTCACGAGGCTTTACCTGGCCTCGGTCGACGGAACCGACATTGAACCGCTCATCCTCCACGAGGCCGCCCAGGGAAGCTTCGCGCACGATGGAACGAAGATCGCCTACAACAAGGTGTCGCGCGAAAACCGCACCTGGAAGCGTTACCAGGGCGGCCTCGCCCAGGACATCTACCTCTATGACTTCGCCGCAAACCAGGACCTGCGCCTGACCGACTTTCCCGGCACCGACCGCATCCCGATGTGGATCGGCGACAAGATCTACTTCAGTTCCGACCGCGACCGCGTGCTCAACCTGTACTCGGTCGACCCGCAAACCAAGGCCATCGAGCAGCTCACCCGACACGCCGACTACGACGTTCGCCGCCCGAGCGACGGCGGCAACCGGATCGTGTATGAGGTCGGTGGCACGCTCTGGGTCCTCGACGTTACCACCAAGCGGACCGCGCAGGTCGACGTCCAGATCCGTACCGATGTACCGGAGTCCCGGCCGTTCCTCCAGGAAGTCGACGATCAGATCACCGCTGCGGCCCTTTCCCCGTCCGGCGAGCGCGCCCTCGTCGTCGCCCGGGGCGAGATCTTCACCGTCCCCAAGGAACACGGCCCCACACGCAACCTCTCCCGCGATTCCGGATCACGGGACAAGGATGCCGCATGGTCCCCCGACGGCAAGACTATCGCCTACATCTCCGACCGCACGGGTGAGTACGAGATCTACCTGGCCGACCCCAAGGGTCTGACCGAACCGGTCCAACTGACCGAACATGCCGACGGCTATCGCCACACGCTCCGCTGGTCCCCGGACAGCAGGAAAATCGCCTACGCCGACCAGACGCTTCGCTGTTTCTACATCGACCTGGAGACAAAGAAGATCACCGAGATCGACAAGGCCGAGTTCGAGGACGTCGACGTCTCCCTCGACGCCAAGCCCATCAACGACTTCGCGTGGTCGCCCGACAGCCGCTTCATCGCGTACTCGAAGATGAACCAAGATCTGCTCTACCAGGTCCACGTCTACGCGCTCGACGACGGCGGCCGCCAACGCGTCAGCAACGGCGAGTTCAACGACTTCAACCCGGCCTTCACCCGAGACGGCAAGCACCTGCTCTTCGTGTCCAACCGCCGATTCGACCCGACTTTCTGCGACTTCGAGTGGGAGATGGTCTACAAGAAGGTCGCCGGCATCTACGCCCTGACCCTGCACAGGGACGGCCCCTCCATCCTCCCGTTCGAAAGCGACGAGGAGGAACTCGAGGGCGAAGAAACCGACGGCGACGACGAAGCGGAGGAAGACGACGACGGCGACCCGTCAGCCACCGTGCCTGAGCCCGTCGTCATCGACTTCGACGGGATCGAGCACCGCGTCGAGGCCCTCCCCCTCGAGCGCGGCAACTATCGGTCGCTCGCCGTCAACAAGGACGCCGTCTTCTACCTCAAGGCGGATGAGGGCGACTTCAACCGCTTCGAGTTCCGCTCCGTCGGGCCGCGCGATCTGATGCGGTTCTCTTTCAAGGATCGCGAGGAGGAGACCGTTGTGGAGGGCGTGACCGACTATGCGCTTTCCGCCGATGGTGCGCACATCCTCTACCGGGGGGAAGACACGCTCGCCATCGTCGACGCCACCGCGACCGACGCCGAGGGAGAGGAACTGGACCTCTCCGACCTCAAGATCTGGATCGACCCGCAAAAGGAGTGGCGGCAGATCTTCCAGGAGGCGTGGCGCTTCGAGCGCGACTTCTACTACGACCCTGACATGCACGGCATCGACTGGCCCGCCGTCGGCCGGAAGCACGCCCGGCTGCTGCCCTACGCTTCATGCCGCCAGGACGTCGGCTACCTCATCGGCGAGATGATCGGCGAGCTCAACACCTCGCACACCTACGTCTTCGGCGGCGACGTCCGCCGCGAGGCCGAGTCGATCAACGTCGGCCTTCTCGGTGCAGACTTCACCCGCGACGCTGCGTCCAGCCGCTACCGCTTCGCGAAGATCTACAATGTCAGCGGCTGGACCCGCGGCATCGAGCCGCCGCTCGCCAAGCCGGGAGTGAGAGTCGCGCCTGGCGATTACCTGCTGAGCATCAACGGACGCGACGCCACCGCCGACCGCAACCTCTACAGCTACTTCCAGGACCTCGCCGGTGACCAGGTCGTCATCCTCGTCAACGACCGCCCGACCCGCGACGGCGCTCGCGAGTACACCGTCAAGCCGCTCTCGAGCGACCGGGACCTCCGCTACCTCGACTGGGTCGAGAACAACCGCCGCATCGTCGACCACGAATCGAACGGGCAGATGGGCTACGTCCACCTGCCCGACACCTACACCGGCAGCGCCCGCGAGTTCCCCAGATTCTTTTACGGCCTGACCCGCAAGAAGGGCATCATCGTCGACGGCCGCTACAACGGCGGCGGCCTCGACCCCGACATTTTCCTCCAGCGCCTCGACAAGAAGCTGCTCGCCTACTGGACCCGCCGTTATTCGCACGACCAGACCACCCCCGCCGTCGTCACCCGCGCCCACAAGGTCTGCATCACCAACCGCCAGGCCGGCTCCGGCGGGGATATGCTTCCCATGGAGTTCCGCATGCGCGGCATGGGCCCGATCGTCGGCACCCGCACCTGGGGCGGACTCGTCGGCGTCTCGATGTTCATTCCCTTCATCGACGGCGGAATGCTCACCGCGCCCGACTACCGCATCTACGACCCCAGCGGAAAGTGGATCGTCGAGAACCAAGGCGTCCAGCCCGACATCGTCGTGGACCTCCACCCGGCCGAGGTCGCCCGCGGCTACGACGCCCAGCTCATGAAGGCCATCGAGGTGCTGAAGAAGAAGATCGAGGAGGATCCCCTCCCCTGGCCCGAACACGAGCCCTTCCCCGTGGATCGCTAAAGCAGCCTCGGACAATCCGTAGCGAGCCGCGGAATTCAGTCCGCGCGGACTCCCGATGCGTGACGGCGACGATGCGGCTTCTGATGCGCGATCCGGCTGCGGATGCTGCCGTCGCAGTCCCGTGCCGTTGCGGCCCGGCCCGTACCCTGCCCCGTCCTGCGCGGGGCGCCGCCCCGGACTCACCTTCGGCCGATGTTCCGAGCCTTAACCGACCGATAGTTGTACCAGTGAACGTCACAGCGGAGGAGTAAACATGCGGAAGAAACGGACGCGGAGCGCCGCGTTTGCACTGTGCGCCGGCTTCAGCCTGCTTCAGGGATGCCCGCTCGACAGCCTTCTCAGCGGCATCCTATCCGACTGCTTCGGCGAGGACACGATCTCGGACAACGAATTCGACGACCTCAACGTCTTCGAACAGCTCCTCTACGAAGAAAACGACTGCGGCCGCTACGAACTGCGCGACCTGTAGACCCGCCACAGGCGACCCACGGCTGGAGCGCAGCGAGCCGCGGACCTCAGTCCGCTCGGGCTCCCGGTCCCCGTCTCGCCTTCATTCCCGCACGAGGGAAAACGGAGCCCGCCCCAGCGTCCATGGCCCGTCCGTGGCATCGTCGAGTTCGCCCGCATCGGGCGGATTCGTCCGGTCACAATCCACGTAGATGATCCGCGGGAACACGATCTCGGAGTCCACCGCCGGCGTGGTCTTGGCCGCGGTCTTGGTCGCCGGCTCCAGGTACGCTCGGGTCACCACCGCCAGCCACGACCCCGCCGGTGCTTCCCGTTCCGTCAGCTCGAAGCAGTACGGGTCGCGATCGCACCGCCGCGCGAACTTCACGTACCACACCGCATCCCCGTTCGGATGCCACCGCAGATACGCCGCACCGCTCCCCGCCAGATCGCGCATCACCACCGACCTCAGCCCCGTCCCGTCCGAAAGCCGCGTCAAAACCACATTTACGAACGACGCCTTGCCCGTCTTCTCGTGATCCACGCCCGCAACGATCACCGCATCCTCCGGGCCCGGCCCGAGCTGCACTCGCCTCCCGAGGTACGGCGTGTCGCGGCAATCCGCAAAGCACGGGATCATGTTCTCCAGGCAGAACGCACCGTTCTCATGCCGGGCCGGCTTTGCCAGCTCCATCTCCACGCACGCCGGGTGATATTCGTCGAGGATGCCCCCCACCAGCCGGTTCAACGGTGCCAGCCGCTCACTCTCACCCGTCCCGCGAACGCGAAGCGGCGGATGTCCGAACGGCAAGAGTTGCGAATCCTCCGGAGGACGAACCCTGAACACGCGGACCGGCGGAGCGTCGAGCCACGCCCGAATCGCCGAACCCGGCCGCAACGCGTCGGGATGGGCGACCCGCATCAACACCGTGAGCAGATCGTCCTCGTTGGCGTAGCCCATCCGCGCCCAGCCGCTGACTCCGTCCGGGCCGATCCGCGGCAGCACCAGCGTGTTGATCATCTCATCCGCGAAGCCCGCATCCCTCAGCCGCTCACGAATCGCGAGGTCCGTGCCCTCGTCCGCCGTAATGACCAGCGCCGTTTCCTGATCGAACGCCGATTCACCTGCGCCTGCGCTCGTCTCCAGCGTCAACTGGTTCTGCGTCTCGCCGATGCTCGCGAACACCTCCACTCGGTCGTCATACGGCGGAGCCCCGCGACCGATCGGCGTGTGCCGGCTGAAAACATACGCCGCGAAGGAAAAGTACGGCGACGGCGGGGGCGTCCTGCCCATCAGCACGATCGCCTCGTTCGGCAGCAGCCGGAACACGGACCGTCGGGTTCCGGTGTACGGGCCGCGTAGCTCCGGGTCCGGATCCGGTTCCCCGGGCCCCAGCGGAAACAGGAAGAACCCGTACGGAGCCGATGGATTGTTCGCCCAGCAGTACTCGACCTCGGCGCAGTCCTGCGCCTCGAACGTCTCCAGACTTCCCTCGTCGAAGTCGAACCCGTCCTGCTCGATCCGCGCCCGCAGCGCCTCCGCCCGCTTGGCCCACGACAGGTCCCCCACGGCGACCCGCGCGGACGCATCGCGCAAATCGCCGGAGCATTCCGCCTCACGACATGTCCGACCACCGCCCGCCCGGCGCACGTCCCCGCCGGCCGCGCCGGCCGACAACGACCCGCCCACCAAGGCGGCGACGGTCCAGCTCCTCCATCGACACATTGGGCACGCTCCCCCGAACTCGCTGTCCTTGCAACCAGCGGATTCTACCACATGCCGACGAGAGTTGGAGCGAGCCACAACCAACCGGCCCAGGTCCCTACCGCCCACCCGACGTGCAAAAACCACCCCGCAACGAGGCCGACGGGATTCGAACCCGCAACCACCGGATCGACAGTCCGGTACTCTAACCAATTGAGCTACGGCCCCAAATATGCCGCACGCAACGTCGCCCTCCGACGATCCCGCTAAGCGAAACCGCCGCCAGCGCTACCTGCGGCAGGGAATAGATAGCCAACGCCGGGCAGGGGGTCAAGAGCCGCGACGAACGCAACCGCACCGCCGAGAAACGGCACCCCAACCTGTCTCGCCCAAGGACGCGGGCCGCACCACGCCCCCGTCCCCCCGTCCCGCGACGACGGCCCCGCACCCCTATCCCTGCCACGGGTTCGGGTCGAGCTGGTCCTTCTTGCTCTCGACCTTCGAAAACTCCTCCGCCGTCTCCAGCGGCTCCTTCTGCGAGTCGATCACCGGCCAATCGGGCGAATACTTCTTGTTGATCGCAATGAACTCGTTCCACTTCTCCGGAAGGTCCTCCTCGGCGTATATCGCCGTTACCGGACACTCCGGCGGACACAACCCGCAATCGATGCAAACCTCTGGGTCGATCACGAGGAAGTTCATCCCCTCGTGAAAACAGTCGACCGGACAGACCGCCACGCAATCCGTGTACTTACATTTGATGCACGGCTCTGCGACGATGTGGGCCATTGTTCACGTCTCCTTTGCTCCGACCGCGGCTCCCGCGGCCTGTCCCTCGAATACATAGGCTACAGGGCTGCTTTGTCAACCGCAAACCGCTCCCGCGGGCCGATCCCGTTGGGGGCCAAGCCGCTCGCCGCTCGCAACCGCCGCGTCACCACGCTCCGCCCCGTCCCGAACGCTTTCAGATTGCCCGCGCGCCCCGGCGGGCCTATCGTGCCCCGCATGTCCAGTTCGGGCCGCCTGATCCGCTCCACCGGCGTCATCGCCGTATGCACTTTTCTCTCGCGGATCCTCGGCCTCGTTCGCGAGATCGCCTTCGGCTACTTCTTCAGCACCAGCGGCCTCCTCTCCGCCTTCCGCATCGCCTTCATGCTCCCCAACCTCGCCCGCCGCCTTTTCGGCGAGGGGGCCCTCTCCGCCGCCATGATCCCCGTCCTCACCCGCACCCTCGCCGACCGCGGTGAGCTCGAGTCGCGGAGATTCATCGGCGCCCTGCTCACCTGGCTGACCGTCGTCGTGACCCTGCTTATCGCCGCCATCGAGATCGTACTCCTCCTCGGCCAGACTCTCTCCCCCGACCCCTCGTGGACCCTCGCCGCCGTCATCCTGCCCTACATGTTGCTCATCTGCCTCGTCGCCGTCATCGGCGGCGTCCTCAACGTTCGGGGCCACTTTGCCATCCCCGCCGCCGCGCCCGCCCTGCTCAACCTCTCGATCCTGGCAGCCGTCATCATCGGAGCCGTCACCCTCCGCCTCAGCGAAGGCGCCTTGATGTACGTCGTCTGCGCCGGCGTCCTCGTCGGCGGACTCATCCAACTCGCCGCCGTCGCCTGGGCCCTTCGACGAGTCGCGTTCATCCCCATCTTCGGCGGCGCACTGCGCGACCCCCAGCTCCGCCGTGTCATCAACCTCATGGGCCCCATGGCACTCGGCCTCTCCGCACTCCAGATCAACTCGCTCATGGACTACCTCATCGCCTATCTCTTCATCTTCCACGACGGCGAGCGCATCGGGCCGGCCGTCCTCGGTTACGCCCAGGTGCTCTACCAGCTCCCCCTCGGGGTCTTCGGCATCGCGCTGGCGACCGCCATCTTCCCCCTGCTCTCCGCCAAAGCCGCCGACGACGACCGCGCCGGCGTCGCCAACGTCCTCGCACGAGGCATCCGCCTGAGTCTCTTCATCGCCCTGCCCGCTTCCATCGGCCTCATGTTCGTCGCCCGCCCGCTCGTCGCGACCCTGCTCCAGCACGGACGGTTCGACGCGGGCGACACCCAGCGCGTCGCCGGCGCCTTGCTCTTCTACGCCGCGGGCCTGGCCGCCTACTTCACCCAGCACCTATTCGCCCGCACCTTCTACGCCCTCCACGACAGCGCCACCCCGGCCCGCATCGCCGGCTGCATCGTCGCGCTCAACTTCACCCTCAACCTCATCCTCGTCTTCCCGCTCCAGGAGCGCGGCCTCGCCCTCGCCACCGCCATCACTGCCACGCTACAGGTCATCTGGCTCGCGCTCAGGCTGACCACCCGACTTCGCGAGATCCCCTGGCCCGAAATCGCGCGCGGCGCCTTCCGCACCGCCGCCGCCGCCGCCGCCATGACCACCGTCCTGGCGTCCCTGACCCTCACGCCCCTGGCGGAGTCCTGGCAAACCGCCCCCGCGCTGGCCCGCCTACTCGTCCTGATCGCCGCCGGAGCCGGCGCCTATACCGTCGCATCGCTCGGCCTGAACCTGCACGAACTCCGAAGTGCGCTGGCAGAAAGAGGTCGGACCGATGGTCGAGCTTCTTGAACGCTACGGCATCGCGTTCGTTGCGGTCAGCGTCGCTTGCTGGTGCCGGGCCGCACCGGCATGCCTCAGCGCCAAGCCGCGCCTCGCCCGTTGGAATCGCTCCTCCGCGCTGCGGCTGTACCTCGCGCTCCTCGCAGGCGGCGCCGCGCTGGTCGCACTCCTGGAACTCCTCGTGCGTACCGCGCGGTGAACGGACACGATCCACGAACCGAGGCCCAAACGCCATGCGCGCGCCTGTCTTGTGTCTCGTTGCTAGTCTCTAGCCGCCCCCTCGTCCTTCTCCTGATCCGGCGAAAGCGCGAACTTCCGCCACGCCGAAAGCAGCTCGGGCTCCGTCAGCTTCAGCCGCCCAAGCAGTTCATCCTGCGATTGGACCGAAAGCAGTTCCGTCAGGAGTTTCCGGCCGAACGTCCTGTCCACGTACTTCACCAGTGATCCCGACACGCCGTACCGATACGGCCCGCTCCAGGCCTTGGCGAGCTGGGTCGGCGCCGTGGCCGCGTTGATGCACTCCCGGGCCGCGTCGCGGTGCTCGTTATCGAGTTGCCCCGAGACATAGACCGCCAGCCCCTCCACGAACCAGCCGATCTCCTCGAGCTCTTCCACCTTCGGGTTGTGTTGCCCGTGAAAAACGTGTACGAGTTCGTGAAACACGATCCCCTTCACATGCGCGGAGTCCGTGCCGTCGTGCTCGCACGCTTCCTTCACCCAGACGCGCGGCGACAACATGATCAGCTCGTTGGCCACCCCCGCCGCCACCCACCAACACTCTGTCTTGGCGACCTGCCATTTCTCACGGAAGAACTTGTCGAACGCAGCCCGGCTCTCCGCCACCCGGACCGTGAAGCCGCGAGGAAACGCCTCGTCGAAAAACGCCGTGACCACACCCCGCGCCTCATCGACGTAGCGTTCGAGCTGACCCCCGAACGCGGCATCCTCCTCCGGCACCACGAACTCGACCCGCGGGCCCGTCGCAGCCCGCCCCGGCTCACCCGGCGCACCCGGCGCACCCGAAAGGCCGCACAGCGAAAACGACCCCAAAGCCACCACCAGCGGGTTCGTCCGCTTCACGGTTCATGCTCCTCTACGAATTCTGTTCCGCGCCGGCCGCCCCACCCGCGGGCGCAACCCGGGCGCAAGTCGAAAGAACATTCGCCCAACCAGGCACGGTATTCCCCACCTCGCCAAGCGGCGCCGGCCCGCGTCGTCATGAACAGCGACTGCCGTTCCGGACAGCGTCAGGTCCGGGCGCCGTGGGCCACTGTCTGCGGGTCGTCGTGCCTCGCGTCGCCGCCGACCGGCGCTTTTCACGGCGCAGGGTTGCAAGCGTTCCCGCAGTTGTCGACCGCAGTGTCGGGATCGCAGGGGCCCGGCTCGCGATACGGAATGCCCTTGTAACCGTCCACGGCCACGCCGATGTCCAGGAAGCCCACCTTCTTGTTGACCACGGTCACGTCATAGTCGGCGACGACGTTGCCCTTCTGGAGCGAGTGCCACTCCGGGGCACCGCCCAGCGGCGGGTTGCCCGGGGAAAACGGAATCCCCTTGTACTTGTTCACCAGCGTGTTGATGTCCGTGAAGCTCGGCTGGCCCGCAGCTTCGAACGGCGGCCACGCGTCGGCCATGCGGCTGGTCAGGATCAACACCGGGTCGGAGCAGGTCAGTTCATCGAGCGGGTCGCTGCACTGCGACACCTCGTACACGCTGCACGGCACGACGGCCGGCCCGTAGAAGTAGATCCTTGACGAGTCGGCATCGTTCCCGAAGCTGGCCGCCAGGGCGGCCGCGCTCCAGTCTCGAACCTCTGCCTCGGCCGCGGTGCAGGTCAACGGTGCACCGATGTAGTTCGGGGGCGCCGGCACGGCCTCGTCCGCGATCTCGACCGGCGCGCCGAACCAGCGCGTCTGCCCCTCGAACTGGCTGAGGCTCGGCTGCGGCGTTGTGAGCAGCGCTCGGTCGGCGCACACGCTGGCGCCGTCGGGATGGCCCGCCGCGGTGTTGTATAACGTCAGGAACCGCACCCGGATGGCGCCCGCGCTGCCACCCGCCGCGGCCGGCGGCTCAGGCGCGGCCACGCAACCGAATCGACTCAACCGCTCGCCGCCGGCACCGGTCGTGGCGAGCTCGAAGTCGTTGGGGCATCCGGTCAGGGTCGCCGGGGTCTGTTCGCCGATGTCCGGCGGGATGCCCTGATCGAGGCAGGTGCAACCCCCGGCCACACAGCCGTATGGCACACCCGTCGCAGCGAGGCAGTCCGCGTTATCCGTACAGGCGACCTCGGCGACGTAGGTTCCGGCGCAGCCGCCATTGCCGGCGCTGTCTTCGCCGTTGCAGACGTCGTTGTAGGTGCAGAGGCCGCCATCGTCGCAAGCCGTACCCGCTTCCGAGATCGTGTGCTCCGGCGTGCCCCGCCCGTCCGGCTCGCTGCACGTGTCGTCGGTGCAGTCGTCGCCGTCATCGAGCGGCGTAAGCTCCCCGCCGTCGCAGCATTCGGCGGCCGGATCGAAGATCAGCGGGAACTCGCAAGTGCACAAGAACTCGGTAGGACAAGTGCCGCAGTCCCTAGGACAATTGCTGATGCAGGTGTCGGTCGTGCATGGATCACCGTCGTCGCAGTCCGCGTCGACGAGGCACTGCGGGCAGTCCACGTCGATGGCCCCGGTGCAGTTCTCGCCGGGGACAAAGAGCCGTCCGGGCGGCTGATCGTTACACATCGGCTCGGTGATGCCGTCAATGCATTGCGGCGCGTTGGTGCCGATGGCGTAGCAGCACTTGCCCAGCGGCAGAACCTCGAGCGTCAGCGGCACGACACCGATCGGACCGGGATGCGATGTACCGTCCTGGAGCTGGAGCAAAGCGGTTAAGGGGTTTGTACCAGAACAGCTGCCGCCGAAGCCGAAGAGGCAGAGGTTGAACGTGCCCGGAGCGGCGCTGAGCGGGACGTCGAGCACCAGCGTTCCCGCGTATTGCGGAGTGCCGGGGTCCGCGACGCTGTCGTTCACGTCCAGCACGCCGGCCCCGTAACGGTAATCCGGGGTCGTAGTGTCGACCGTAGCAAAGCTGCCTGCGCCGGAGAAGACGTAGTCGGGGCGGGTCTGATCGATCTGAGCCAGAGCCGGGTCGGGCTGGAGGACGCCCTGATATCCGGAGGAATCAACGGTCACTTGATAGCTCGCCAACAGGTGGGGCGCCCAGCCCTTGAGGAGAATATCCAGCTCGACCGAGTCGCCCGGCCCCGCGGTGAGGCGTACGGAGTCACCACACCCGGCGTTCGGCTCCTGCGCCGGTGCGAGGCAGAACGTGGGAACCTCCCGGGGCGGTACGACCGTGTGGCGCGCGGGGGCCTTCAGGTCGTCGGCCACCGTTTGCACGGTTTGCTGGGACTCGATGTCGCCGGGAACGGTTTCCTCCACGCCGGGTACGAAGTCGCCGTCGTTGGGAGCGATGACTCCCAACGCCGGATTGACGTTGCGCACCCAGGGCGATAGGCCGGCCGACAATCGGATCGGCGCAAACCCCTCCAGGCCTGCGTCCAGAACCTTACCCTGGACTTGCTCATTCGGATCGTCCTTCACAAACTGGAAACGCGGGATGACCGGTAGGTTGAGGTCGAATGTGCCACCGTTGGCGTGCGTAAGCGTGGGGTAGATGGTGCCTTGCGGCTGTGGCACCGCGGAGAAGTCCACGTCCACGTCCCAGAACTCCACCTGTCCGCAGCATCCGTCCAGGCAGACCTGCCCTAACGCGCAATCCGTGTCATTCAGGCAAATGCCGCAGACGTCGGGAGTGTAGGTCACGCGTATCGGGGCGACGGATCGGAGCTCCAACTGGACGATCTCGACGGGGATCGGGTCCAGCGGGGTCGGGAACAGCGTACCAGTTGGAATCCGCACCTGATCCCTGCGCTGGATCTCCGTCGACGCACTCCCCACCCGTAAGGGATCGAGCGGAACGCCGGTCAGATCGATCCGGCCGACGAACGGGTCGGAGCCGGGGCCGAAGAAGTCGCCGGGAATCGCGGGGTACGATCCACCGCTGCCCAGTTCGACGAACGTGTCAACCACGGTCTCGTGCGGATCGCGCGGCGGCGGGATGCGCGGCGGGCACACGGTGTGGCGAACCGTCGGAGGCACCTCGATGGTCTCGAAGATGATCGGGACGATCTGCTGTGGATCGGTGGACAACGGAATCTCCCGCACGCCGGACACCCAGTCGTTGGCGGGATCGACGAGGATTCCAAGCGACGGATCGACGGTCTCGACGAAGTGACCGCTGGCGGTGAACTGGAGCGGCGTAGGTTCGGTTCCCAGTGCCATGTCGAGTTCGACCACGTGTCCGTCGGAGTAGCGGGTGAAGGCCAGCAACGGAAAAATCAGGATGTCGGCGTCGAACGTCCCGCCGTTGAGATGCGTTCGCGTCGACGTGATCGAGCCGGGTGGTTGCTGGGAACTCGGAGAAAGCGTGACGTCCAGCTTCCACAGTTCCGGATCGGCCCCACCGTTGTAAGTCACCGTGATCGGCTGCGACGACGTGAGGCTCAGTTGGGTAATCTCGGTATCGACCGTGTCCACGGACCCGTCCGCGGGCAGGTCAAAGGGCCGGAACCGCTGGAGGCAGACCGACGAATCCCCCAATTCAGGGTCGCCCGGCGCGCCGCGCAGCGGCACCTGACCGGTGAACGGATCGGAGCCGGACCCGAAGAAGCCGCCGGGGATCGGTATCACGCCGGTGCTGAAATCGACGACGGTGTCGGTCGGGACTTCGACCCAGGTGGTGTGCCAATCGGGCGGCGGCGGGCGCTTCTGGATCGAGATGTGATCCTCGACCTCGCCGTACGTTGTCTTGTCGGTCCAATCGACCTGGTCCTGGCAGACTTTCTTCCGGTGCTCACCGTAGCTGAGCCGGAAGCGGATCCAGAACGGTCCTTCCGGCAGGAACTCGGGGACGTCGAACTCGATGGTCACCTTCTTCTGGTGGGCGTCTTGATCCCACAGATCACATCCCTCGATGCAGGTGCCCACCAGGGCGACGCCGTCGATGCCCGGTCCCCCTCGCCAGTGCACGCGGTAGTTGCTCGGTTCGCCCCAGGAGACATCGTCGTGTTCCCAGTCGAACCAGCCCCAAACGTGAAGCCTCTCGTCGTCGCACGCGCTCCTGGGGTCGGCCCCGTCGAAGTAGCGCCCCACGTTGGGCGTGGCGCTGTCGACGTAGAAGGTCACGCGGCCCCTGGAGTTCGCGATATAGACCGAATCGGGGACGACGCCGTCATCCTGGGTATCGAGATCGGGCAGACAGAGGTCGGGTCGGATGTTGCTGATCACGTCCTCATCCTTCTCGACGTCGAAGGGGAACACGTGGCCGTCCAACTCCCACGTCGCACCGGGGGCGACGGTGTCATCCTGGCTGAGCCACTCGACCTCGAACTCGCGGACGTTCGCGCCGTTGCTGATTTCCTTGGTTGGAAAATCGCCGCGCTTGGGTCGCGGCAGGCAGTGCAACATGTCATCCGGCGCGTCGCCCCAATCCGGTGAGCAGCACGGCTCCTGCGTCCAGGCGATCCCGATCGGTATGATCTGCGCCGGCACGGTCCACGTAAACGCGCGGACTTCGATTCGATGGACGCCGGTGATGGAGGGCGTGAACTCGACAATCTCGTAGTTGTTCTGACTGCTCAACGACGATGCGACTTGAACGTTGTTCGGGTCGTACACGCGCAGGTCGAGGTCGGCGGTCAGCGGGCCGGTGGGGTCGTAGGTGCACGCGCTTCGGTCGCCCGTGCAGGTCGCGGGAACGGACCAGGTAAGAGCGACGCGAGATCGCAGGGAGCGTTCCAGCGTCATGCCGTTGAAATCGTGGTTGCCGCCGGGGGCTCCGCCCGTGAAATCGCCGGCGTTCAGCAGGTCGCGGTGATACCTCCCGTCGCGGGCGATCTCGTCAGACTCGCAGGCAACCACACCGCCGGCGCCGTCGAGATCGCTGAGGCGACTGTCACCTTCAATGTTGTGACACGCGCCCGTCATGATGATCGCCTTGATCGCCTCGGGCCAGGTCCGCAACGCCGGCACTCGCTCAATGATCAAGGCGGCGACACCGGACACGCCCGGGGCGGCGAAGCTGGTTCCGTTGCCGGGGGCGCCCATGCCCCCGCCGCGCTGGGGCCCGGCGATGGTTGCCCCTACGGCTGCAACGTGGGGGAGCTGGCGCCCCGACCCCGCGGGCTCCTGATGACAGGAACCCGGCCACATCGCGTCCTGGTCCCAGTTGTAGTTGTCGTTATCCTCGTAGGCCCCGACGACGATGTGATTGTAAGCCAGCGCGGGGTTGGTCACGAAGCAACCGGCGTGGTAACAGAAGTCGTTGGGTGCCATGCCGATGACGATGAACGGATTGAGGCAGAGTCCCAGGTTGTTCGTCCTGCCGAATTGGCCGTTGTTGTAGGCCGCGCCGGGGCAGGGATTGGTGTCGGGGTCCTCGTTGCATCGCTGGAGGCGGCGGTTGCCGGCGCTCTTGACAACCGTCACGAACTGCGTCCGAACGATGAAATCGATGTACCGAGCCAGAAGCGTGGAGCCCGTGGGGGCGACGTTCGAATTACCCTGTCCCAGGCTGTAGTTCAGGACGTCCACAGTGCGGCCGAGTGCCCAGTCCGAGGCCGCGATGATGTTGCCCTCCGAGGACGTGGCGTTGGCGCTGAAGAGCGTAGCCCCAGGCGCGACGCCCCGGTGCCGGTCCACCCTTCCGCCGTCAATGCGCTCTCCCGCGATGCGCCCGGCGACGCGCGTTGCGTGGTTGCTGGTGCCGTTAGCGGGCTGAAACGCCGTGGTCGCGTCGTTGACCCCGCCGATCCACTCGTTGCCCCAGTCGATGCGGCTGCGGGTTCCGGCCTCGGGGACCTCCACGACGGCGACGCGCGCCCCGTTGCCCTCGATTCCCCGCGCCCAGACTACGTCGGCGCGGGTGCTCTTGGATGCGAACGGCATCTCCGGCTCGTACGCCTGCTGTAGGTAGATCGCGTCGACGTCGTTGCGCGCAGCGAGCGCATCAACGGCGGCCTTGTTGAAGTCGCCCAGGATGATCGGGGCGTGCGTGCTGATGTAGCTCGGGGCTGCATTCCGCACGGCCAGTGCGGCCACGATCGGCTGCGCACCCTGCGTGATGCGCTGCTGGACGGCGGCCACAATCGCCGCCCGTGCCTCCTCGCTGCGCCCGAGGTTCGTTTCCATACCGGCGACCGTCTGTTCATCCGGCAGGAAGAACCAGACGCCTACGGGCGCCGTGTCCGCGTCGCGCATGACGGCCATTCGCTGTTGCAGGGCCTGATCGACTTTCGCCCGGGACACGACCCTGACCGGCACTGCGGCCCCGCCCCGAGTCGGGGGTCCGGAACCCGGATCGGTGGCGTGGACCGTCATGGATGCGATCGGGAGGACTATCAGGATGAGACCGATCCGCTTGGCCGTTGACGTTCGACGAGGCATGACAATTCCTCCAGAAGCTCGAAACGTCCCGCTCGATGCATTCACTGTGGCAGCAGCGAAGGGAACGGGGACACATGACCGGCCGCCGTGGGATTGAGCGCCGAGTATACTCCAAGCACCCTGCCCGTACAAGAAAGAACGGCTGATTTCCGCCAGAATCAGGTCGGCGTGGCCGCAAGGACGACCTCGCGGCTTCTCCTGCTGCTCGCGCGCCGGGCCGGGCCCGGGTGTCAGCCCGCAAGAGACGCCATGTGGGCCGTTTGACGCCGCAACCGACGTGTGCTAGGTTCATCCGCTCGGGCGCAGGGTGGGGAAGAGTAGGAGGAGTACGGAAGAGGCATTGAGCTGCGGCCCGTCGGTGCCCGCGCCCGACATCGGCGGGCCCCGCGTTTGCGCTGCGCGTGCACGCATCACGACCAACCCAACTGGATCCGGCTGCGGTCCCCACGAAGCAAACCGGTATACCAGTTGCCGCCGGGTCGGCTACTGGTCCGCCGGCGCGGCGAGTGACTACGACCTCCTGATCAGCGGCCGCGGAGCCGCCCGCGTGGGAACCGTGCAAGATCGCACGCCACCCATCACGGCGCCGTGCTGCAAGCGTTGCCGCAGTCGTCCAACCCGATGCCGGGATCGCACGGGCCCGGTTCCTTGTAGGGGATACCCTTGTAACCTTCGACCGCTACACCAATGTCCAGGAATCCCACCTTCTTGTTCACCACGCTGACGTCGTAGTCGCCCACGACGTTGCCTTTTTGCAGCGTGTGCCACTCGGGCGCACCGCCTAGCGGCGTTGCGCCCGGCGTGAAGGGGATGCCCTTGTACTTGTTCACCAGCGTGTTGATGTCGGTGAAGCCGGGCTGGCCCGCCGTGGCGAACGGCGGCCACGCGTCGGCCATCCGGCTGGTGAACACGAGCACGGGCTCCGAGCAGGTCAGCTCATCGAGCGGGTCGGTGCAGTGCGCGACCTCGTACACACTGCATGGCACGATCGCCGAACCGAAGAAGTAGATCCGCGATGCGTCAGCGTCTTCACCGAACGATGCAGCGAGCCCCGTTGGACTCCAGTCGCGGACCTCGGCCTCGGCAGCAGTACAGACCAACGGCGCGCCGATGTAATTCAGCGGCGCCGGTGTGGCGTCATCGACGATCTCGACCGGCGGGCCGAGCCAGCGGGTCTGCCCCTCGAACTGAGTCAGACTCGGCGGCCGCGAGGTAAGGAGCGACCGCGGGACGCAGACGCTGGCGCCGTCAGGGTCGCCGGGGGTTGTGTTGTAAAGGGTTCTGAAGGCGACACGGATGGCGCTTCCTCCGCCGGCTACTGCCGGTGCTGCCGGTGCCGGAACACATCCGAACCGGCTCAGCCGCTCCCCGCCGGCGCCGTTGGAGGCGGCTCCAAAATCGTTGGGGCAGGTCGCGAAATCGCAGGCATCGCCGACACCGTTCCCATTGACGTCTTCTTGAGGCGTATTCGCAACGGCCGGGCAGTTGTCAAGTGCGTTGCAGATCCCGTCGTCGTCAGTGTCGGCGGAATCGTCCTGGCCCGGAAGAACGTCACACGCATCCGGGGTTCCGTCTCCGTCGGTATCCAGCGCGTCATCAGACCCGGCGCAACGGTCCTCAGAATCACAGATCCCGTCGCTATCCGTATCATCCGGGACCGCCGGGACGGGTCCCGCCGCACATGCGTCCGGCCGCCGACTCGGGGCGAGCGCGGCACTGACGACTCCACAATCGGCCGAACCGTGATAAAACTCCGTTTGCTCCTCCGTATCGTAGGTCCACAACAACCAGCCGTCCCACTCACGAGCGCAGGAAGCGACTTGCCATGCCTGCAATGCCTCGGCAGCTTCGAAGGCCGTGAAATAGCGAGGCACTTGCGCCCACAATTCGCCCATGACAATCGGCTTGCGTTCGATCCCGGCCATCTCGAAATAGTCGCTGTACCATTGCAGATCCGCACCGCAGTCAATACAGCAGTGGAGGTCGATGAAGTCGGCCGTCGACCCGCCCATGGCCGGATCGAGCATCGCATAATACGCTCTGTTGAGGTGGTTCCCACCGCTGCCAAATGGATAGTGGAAGCCGCACGTCACCAGCGCGGTTGGATCGACCGAACGGATGGCCGATCTGTGAGAATCGATGAAATGAACGAGGTTCTCATCCATCATCGCCTGCCTCGCCACCGAGTCTGACATGTCGTACGTTTGTCCGTTGGCTGTAGTGACCAGCCCCGAGTTGAGGCTCAACGGTTTGGCCGTTTTCAGATAATACTGTTCGTTCCGTAGCTCGTAGGCGAACACCTGTTCAAGCGGTGCGTCCCGGAAAGAAAGCTCGGTAATGAGATCGGTCCAAAACTGCTGTTCCACTACGATCAGGTTGCCATTGAGGTAGAATGAATTGATATTCTCAATATCAGGGACAGGTTCGTGCGTAAAGGTGTACGTGTTCGGCGGGAAATCAGTCGTCAGGATCACGTAAATGCCGTGTGATTGAGCGAGCCCCAGGAAATGAGCGAAGTTGTCCAGGTATTCGCCCGATAACGAAACCGGATTGTCGAGGCATTGGTGAGTCAGGAACACACGGATGACATTGTACCCTTCTTCGCGCATGTGGCTAAGGACACGATCGGATCGACAACCGTCATAGGCGGATGGAGCGAAGGTTACGTGGGACTCGGAACTCGCAAAAAAACAGGGGGGTGCAGAGATCGGGCCGAGCCGCGTGTAGTTGTTCCCCCGCGGGACAAACGTCTCGCCGGTCTGCGTATCGTAGAACTCGCCGACATCATCGATGACGCGGACGCCGATCCGCCCGGCCAGGGCCGGGTGAGTGCTCCCAAGAAGTATGGCAAGCGCAGCCAAGACCTCAAGTGTCCCGACGTACCGGGCGATGCGGGCGAAGGGGGCGCAGCGCCGCGCAACCTCCGTCCGTCGGGAGACCGTTGGAACGGCCGCTGCCGGAGTTTGCAGTCGATCACATGAGACTGCGCCTGCATGTCTTTCCCGCATGACTTCCTCCTTCTGCGAAACGCGTTTCGCATCAATCCGCATGGTCCGCGCGTGCGCCGACGCGGGCCGCGCGCATGCCGCTCGCGACGTTCCCACGTCTGGCCATCGTTGGCCCCGGGCGGGCCGTCAGGCGAGACGGGCGCGGTACCGGTGCGTCCTAGCCCGATCACCCATCGAATCCGTCGCTTGCGCGGTTCCGCCGTAACGGAATCAACGGGCCGGACGCCGCGGAGCCACTACGGGCCAATTGCATTCCGCCGGCTTTGCGCCCGCGGTTTTCTAAAAAAAACGCGTCGGCTCGGAAGGGCCGGCCCGCCGCGTGCCATGCGGACGAATCTGCACTTGAAAAAATCCGCCCACCGGGTTATACTTCGGGTTCGGGATCGTCGCCGTCGCTAAGGGAGAAGCATGGTGGTCGCTGCCGGAGATCCGGTCCGTGACCGTTCGGGGCCGGTTGAGAGTGAATTGATACGTCGCGTCGTCACCGGTGACGAAACCGCACTGACCGTCGTCCTGGCGCAGAGCCGCGCCCGGTTGGCCCGTTACCTTGCCTTCAAGATTCCGGTGGACCTTCAAGGCCTTATCTCGCCCGATGATATCGTTCAGGAAACGCATACGGCAGTATTCCGGAAGATCCACGCGTTCCTGCCCCAGGGCCCGGACTCGTTCGATCGATGGGTTCGAGCCGTGGCCGTAGGGCAGCTCCGCAGCGCCGTCCGGCGGCAGCGGGCCGCCAAACGCGGCGGCGGGCGCGTGACCATCGGGGAGGGGCAAAGCGTCGAGGACTCCTCCGTGGCGCTTTTCGAGCTACTCGGCGGTCCAGCGAACACGCCGAGCCGGTGTGTAGCACGAAAAGAGGCCGTCGGCGCCATCCAAACGGCGGTGAAGGGGCTCCCGGAGCACTACCGTCAGGCCATCTGGCTCGTTCATATCGAAGGGCGGCCGATCCATGACGTGGCGGTCCAGATGGGCCGCACTCACCGGGCCGTAAGCGGCCTTTGCCGCCGCGGCATGAAGCTCCTGCGGGTACGGCTTGTCAGCGCGTCCCGGTTCCTCAGTTCGTCCGATTAGCGGCGGAACCGCGTGCCCTGCGGTCACAGATGGCAATACGGTAGAGGAAGGCGGCTGTCCACGGGATACACCTGTGCGCATCACGCGCCTTTTGGAACATGCAAGGAATACGGCGCGAAGCTACAGAAGAACGGGAGCATGACGCGTCGTTGGCCGCGGTGCTTGATGCGGTCGCGCGGCGCCGGGCCGCCGGCGAATCCGTCGACGACGCTGACGTCATCGCCGAACACCCGGCGCTCATGCCCGGCCTGTCCGAGCAGCTTGCCGCACTGCGGCGGGTGGAGGCGGCCCGCGCTGCGGCCGGAGCCCCGGGAGCCGGCGACCGCGGGCACGCGGACTCGGCGGCCACGCGGACCGGGAGTCCTCCCTCGGCCATGATCGGCCGCCAGATCGGCCGCTACACCATCCGCCGTCTGATCGCCAGCGGCGGGATGGGCAGCGTGTTCGAGGCCATGCAGGAACGCCCACGTCGGATCATTGCCCTCAAGCTGATGCGCGGCGGCATCGCGTCCAAGTCCGCCCTCAAGCGATTCGAGTTCGAGGCCCAGCTCCTTGGCCGCCTGCGCCATCCCGGAATTGCCCAGGTCTTCGAGGCCGGTACGCACGACGACCCCGAAGGCACGATGGGTTTCGTAGCCGACCCAGCCGGCTGGCAACGGGCTCAACCGGGCGCCCCCGAGACCGCGGCATCGAGGAGCATCCCCTACTTTGCCATGGAGTACATCCCGCGGGCCACGCCGCTGACCGAGTACGCCGACGCCAGCCGATTGAAGACCGCGCAACGGTTAGAGCTGTTCATCCAGGTCTGCGAGGCCGTCCACCACGGGCACCAGCGAGGCATAATCCACCGCGACCTCAAGCCCTCGAACATCCTCGTGGACTCATCGGGCCACGCCAAGGTCATCGACTTCGGCGTTGCCCGCGCCACCGACTCGGACATGGCCGTGACCACCATGCAGACCTCCGTGGGGCAGTTGATCGGCACGTTGCAATACATGAGCCCGGAGCAATGTGAGGCGGACCCGAACGACTTGGATATTCGAAGCGACGTCTACGCGCTCGGCGTCGTGCTCTACGAGTTGCTGCTCGGCCGACTGCCCTACGACGTGAGCAAGCTGCGCATCTACGAGGCGACTCGGGCCATCCGCGAGCAGGCGCCGGGGCGGCCGAGCACGGTCGACCGGACGCTGCGCGGCGACGTCGAGACCATCGTGCTCAAGGCCCTCGAAAAGGACCGAGCCAGGCGTTACCAGTCGGCCGCCGACCTTGCCACGGACATCCGTCGCTACCTGACCCGTCAACCGATCGCCGCCCGCCCGCCGAGCATGACCTATCAGTTGCGGACGTTCGCACGGCGGAACAAAGCACTGGTCGGCGGCGTCGTGGCCGTCTTCATCGCTTTGCTGCTGGGGCTGGCGGGGACGACGTGGCAGGCGGTTCGCGCCCAGCGCGAGGCCGAGCGCGCCGCGAACGAAGCGGCAGTTGCCCAGCGGGAAACGGCGAGGACCGTTCTGGTCAACGAGTTCATGGCGGGGGTTCTGGAGTTTGCCAACCCCTGGTTTCGCAAGAGTGCGCCGGCAGGCACAAGCAAGACGGCGCCTGAGGATCTCAAGGTCTCCACGCTGCTCGACGAGGCCGCGAAATGGGTCGAGTCGCACTTCGCCGACCACCCCGACCTGGAGGCTGACACCCGCGTCAGGCTGGGGCGCGCGTTCGCCAACGTCGGGCGCCGGGCTGATGCGCACGCGCAGTTGAGCCGGGCCCTGGAGATTCGGCAGGACCAGTTTGGTGAGGACGATCCACGGACGCTGGACTGCCGGCTGACCCTTCTGAGTCTGGTGCCGGAAGGATCGGGCGAACGCGAGCGTGTAGCCCGGGACAACCTGGAACGGTGCCGCCGGGTCCTGGGCGAGGACCACGCGCTGACGTTCTTGGCTGCCCGAGACCTGGTCGGGACCTTGCTGCGAGACCCGGAGAAACACGCCGAATGTGAAGTGCTGGCCCGCCGCACGATGGCGATACAGAAGCGGGTGTTCGATCCGCCGTACGACCCGGCCGTGCAGTCCTTTCTGGCGGACATTCTCGTTCAACAAGCGCGCATCGAGGAGGCCGAGCCGCTGGCCCGCGAGACGTTGGCCATGGCCGCCGAACAAGGCGGCCCGAACGACTACTGGGTCGGCTTCAACACCCTCCTGTTGGGGCAGATCGCCCGGCAGCGTGGAAACCCCGGCGCGGCGGAGCGTCTGTTCCGGGAAGCGATTGACATCCAGAAACGGGCGCAGGGCGAGGAGAGCGTGTTGACCTCCATCCCCATCTATCGATTGGGCGAGTTCCTGGGAGAGATGGGGCGTTTCGAGGAGGCCGAGCCGCTGCTGCGGGAAGCGGTGCGCATCAACCTGCGCGCCGCCGGCCCGGCGGGATCGTTCACCCCGCGCTGCATGCTCACACTCGCGCGACTACTGAAGGACACCGGACGACGCGACGAGGCCGAAGCCCTCCATCGTCGGTGGCTCGCCGACTGTCAGCGGGACCTCGGCCCGAGCGCCCCCGAGACGCTCGACGCAATGGTGGAGCTGGCGGCGTTCCTGCACGACTCCGGCCGCATGGACGAAGCGGAGCCGCTGGCCCGAGACGCGGCGCAAGGACAACGCGTGAGCGCAAACGCGCGCCCGCAGGACGCGGCCCGGGCGGAAAGGCTCCATGGCATGATTCTGCGCGAACTGGGGCGCCGCGAAACGGCCGAGCCGAACCGGATCGAACGCTCGGAGGCGCCGCGACCCTAGATGAAATCACTCCGGCCAACCCGTCGTACTACTGTTCCGCCGCCCGCTGACGGGCGGCTTCGATCCCGCAACGGAGCCGGTCGTTCCATCCAGACCAAGGGCAAACCGTGGGCGCTTCGGTCCCGAACGGCAATAAGTGGGGGAAAGCGGGCGTTGGCGGTGCGGACCTCCGCACCGTGGGGGGACTGAGCCGTGGACGGCGACAACCTCCGCCCCGCAGATAAGCTGGAGCACGACGATTTGCTGGCCCGGATCCTCGACGAGGTTGCACGCGGCCGGGCCCTCGGCAAAGTAATCGACGACGCCGAGGTCGTTGCCGCGTACCCCGCGCTCATGCCCGAACTCCGCGAGCAGCTCGCGGCGTTGCGGCGTGTGGAAGACGCTCGCTCAAAGGCCAGACACGCTGACGTGGACAACGCCCACGGGCCCGATTCGGCACGAATGACGGCGCCGATGAGCATTCCGGGGTGCGAGCTTACCCGCGAGGTCTTCCGCGGCGGGCAGGCCGTCGTCTACAAGGCGTTTCATCCCGCAACGCGGCGCTACGTGGCGGTCAAGGTGATGCGGGATGCGCCGTTTTACGGGCCCAGCGACCGGGCGCGGTTCCGCCGTGAAGTCCGCATTCTGGCTCAACTGCGACACCCCAACATCGTCAGCGTACACGACAGCGGCACCTCGATGGGCTGCCACTATTTCGTCATGGACTTCATCGAGGGGCAAACGTTGGACGCCTTCCTTTCCGTTCGGCGCCTTGCCGTTCCCGAGATACTCCGCCTCTTTATCAAGGTCTGCCGAGCCGTGAACGCGGCGCATCTGCGGGGCGTGATCCACCGGGACCTCAAGCCGAGCAACATCCGTGTCGACGAGGCGGGCGAGCCGCACGTGCTCGACTTCGGACTGGCCAAGATGGCCACCGAGGAGATCCACGAGGCGAGCCAGTGGCGGAACATGACGATGACGGGGCAGTTCGTGGGGTCGTTGCCGTGGGCCAGCCCCGAGCAGGCGGCCGGCCACTCGGATCGGATCGACCTGCGTACCGACATCTACTCCCTCGGCGTCGTCCTCTACCAGATGTTGACGGGGAGACTGCCGACCCCGTTCGAGGGCAACGTCCCGCGAATGCTGGCCCGGATTATGGAGTCGGAGCCCGTTCGCCCCAGCCTGTTCCGAACGCATATCGATGAGGACGTGGATACGATCACGCTCAAATGCCTGGCCAAGGAACCGGAGCGGCGGTACCAGAGCGCGGCTACGCTGGCCGAGGACGTAGAGCGGTATCTGGCCCATTTGCCCATACAGGCCCGCACGCCAAGCACCATCTACCAGCTCCAGAAGCTGATCCGGCGGCACAGGCTGCCGTTCGGGCTGTTGGTGGCCTTGTGCGTCACGAGCCTGGCCTTCGCGGTGGGCATGAGCGCCCTCTACGCCCGCACTCGATCGGCAGAATCGCGCGAAGCCGAGCGGCGAATCGACGCGGAGCGCGAAGCGGAGACGGCGCGGGCCATCAAGGAGTTCCTGGTTGAGGACTTGCTCGCGGCGGCCAAACCCGAGAACACACTCGGCCGGAAGGTGACCTTGGAGGAGGTGCTGGCGAGCGCCTCACAACGGATCGAATCCGCATTTGATGAACAGCCCGAGATCGAGGCGTCGATTCGCTCGACACTCGGGCAGGTGTATCAAACTCTCGGGAAGTACGATGCCGCGGCGCGGCACTATCGCGTCACGGCGGCCACGTTGCGACAGCTCTATGGCCCGTCCGATCACCGTGTGCTGCGCGCCGAGCTGGACGTTGCCGCTACCCTGGCCAGCGCCGGCCACATCGCGGAGGCGGCGCCCATCGCCGAGGACGCCCTTGCACTGAGCCACAGGACGCTCGGCGCCGATGCCGAGCTGACCTTGGCGATCGCGATGGAGACGGGCCGAATCTGGCACAAGGCGAGTCGCTTCGCCGAAGTACGTGCCTTGCTGGAAGACACATCGCAACGGTGCAGTCGGTTGTACGGTGATCACGATGCACGTACCGCCGCTGCCCGAGGCTTGTTGGCGGACGTGGCCACGTTCGGCACCGAACGCCGTGTGGCGACGGTGCAAGCGCTCGGGACGACCCTGGAGGAGAAACGGCGCAAGTTGGGCGAGGAACATCCCGAAACCCTGCGGGCCAAGGCCGAATTGGGCTTCACGCTGCTCACGCAACGGCAGTTCGAGGAGGCCGAGCCCTACCTTCGTGGCGCCCACGACGAACTACAACGTGTGCTCGGGACGGACCACGCGTGGTCGATCCGGGCCGCTCGCCACCTCGGCGTGCTGCTCCGTGAGCAGGGCCGGGTCGACGAGTCAGGGAATCTGTGCGAAATCGCAGTGGCCGCCGCCCGCCGCGCGCTGGGTGGAACACATCCCGAAACGCTGGAGGAAGTGTACTACCTGGGAACCAACCTTCTCCGTGAGGCAAAGTATGCCGACGCGAACGCCGTGTTCGAGGAGGTCATGCGCCACCTCGAGAGCGCCGGCCTCGGGCGCCGCCACCAGTTCGCCGCCGCCGTCGGCGCATCGGGGTTCGCCTTGCGCAAGCTCGGGCGCTATGTGCAGGCCGAGTCCCGCCTGCGGGAGGCGATCGCGATCGTGGCCAGCCTCTCACAACCCGACCCCGCCTGGTTTCTCTCGCAACTCGTCGCGGCGCTGGGCGCCCAGGGGAAGGTCGAGGATGCCCGTCCGTTCGCACAGGAGCTGCTCGACCTGAGGGAGGCCGCCTGCACTTCGCCCGATGCGGACGCTTACGCGCTGAATTGCTATGCCCGCGAACTGCTCACGGTCACGCCCGAAGATCTGCGCGATCCGGAAGCGGCCCTGTCGTCCGCCCTGCTCGCTGCCGATCGCAGTCCCGAAATCTACCATTACAACAGGTACACCGTCGCCCGGGCATACGAGGCCGTCGGGGAACTCCAGCATGCCATGGACTTTGCGCGGCGCGCGTTGGATCATTCGCCCCTCGAGTTCTCCTCCGACCGCGCGGAATACGAGACCCTGCTCGTCCGGCTCCTGGAAGAGACAGGCGACCTGGACGGCGCCGAGCGGGTGTACCGTGACACGCTGGCCGCGCGCCGCGCAGACTTTCCGCGGGGGCATGCGGACGTTGCTGCGTCACTCTTCGACCTCGGCAACCTCTTGAATCGGCGCGAACGGTTTGTCGAGGCCGAGGCCTGCCTGCGCGAATCGCTGGAGACGCTCATCGCCCGGCTCGCTGACGGCGAGCACGAACACTACGGCCTTACCGTTGAATGCGAAATCGCAGAAACGCGGTTGGCACTGGCGAAGAGCCTGCTTGCCCGGCAACTCGATGCCGAGGCCGAACGGCTGTTGCTGGCAGCCTACGCTCGCTTCGCAGACAACGAGCATTGTCACGCCGACAACCTCCCGGCGGCCGCGGCCGAGCTGGCCGCGTTCTATCGAAGCCGGAATCAACCTGAACTGGCCGCGGAATACGAGGTTCCACCGCCGCACGCCGAGCCGGACTGACCGAGAGCCTCGACCCGATCGCAACTGTGCCCCAAGAACCTACCGGCCACCGAACGGCCGTTCATCACGGCTCCACCGGGCCTGACTGCCCGTCACGCGCCGCGCGCCGCTCCTCGAGCTCTTTGATCAGCTCGCGGACCTTGACCGTGCGCGGATTGTCGGGCCCGAGCGACTGTTCCAGCGCCTGCACGCTCGAGCCGAGTTGCTGCTCCGCTTCGTCGTAGCGTTCGAGTTGGGTAAGGCATTGGCCGTAGTAGCCTCGGGCCACGGGAACGAGGAGATGACCCGGGGGTAGCGCGTTCGCGGCCAGCGCCAGCATCTCTTCGAACAAACGTGCCGCCTGCTCATGGTCGCCCAGTTCGCTCAAGGTGCGGGCGAGGTTGTTCATGGCGATGAGGGTGTCGGGGTGGTTCTCGCCGTGGACCTTCCGCATGGACAGCAGGGTCTGTTCGTAGATCGGGCGGGCGTCGGTGGGTCGACCGCGGGTCAGGTAGAGCAGGGCCAGGTTGTTCTTCGAGCTGAGCGTGTCGGGATGCTCCTCGCCGAGGATGCGACGCTGCGCATCGAGGGTCCGTTCGTACAGAGGCTCCGCCCGGTCGAGTTGCCCGAGATCCTTATAGACGATCGCGAGATCGCTCATGGTGGCGAGGGTCCTCGGATGCTCGTCGCCCAGCGCACGTTGACGGGCCTCGAGCGCCCTCTCATACAGCGGCAGGGCCTGTTCGTTCCTCCCGCGTTCCGCGTACGACTGAGCGAGGTTGGCCGTAGTCTCGATCGTGTCGAGGTGCTCTTCGCCGATCGTCTGACGTTGCAGCATAAGAGCGCGGAGGAAAAACGATTCGGCTTCGTCGTAGCGCCCCTGCCGTTGATAGATGCGCGCAAGGTTCCGATACGAAGGAATCGCCTCCGGGCTTCCCGTACCGAGCAGCCGTTCGCGAATCCGCAGCGCGTTGGTTTCGAGCTGCTCCGCTTCTTCGGATGCCCCGCGGTAAAGCAGAACACCCGCGAGCGCATCGGCGGCGATGAGCGTTGCGCGGTGCTCTGCGCCCAGCAGTTCCAGGCGGATCGTGTAAGCGCGGCGGTGATGCGCCTCCGCCGCCTCGAAGTCGCCGAGACTCGCGTATGTGTAGCCGAGCGTGTACCGCACAGCCGCCTCGACCAGCGGCTCCGACGCGAACTTGACGCCGCTCTCCTCCGCGGCTCTATCCACGAGCGCGCGCACCGTGAGGTCCTGCCCGGGCACCTTCTCCGGCGCCGCTGAGGCCAGCGTGTGGGTGAGAAAATCCGTCACCGCCTCGGCTTGTGCCCGAGCGCTCTCCGCTTCGCTTTTCCGCAGTGCCGCCCGGCGATAGAGGATCCCGAGTGAAACCGCCGACAGTGCAGCCGTCACCGCGAGGGCGGCCACTAACGCGGCGGACAGCTTGTGGCGCTGTACGAGCTTCCTGAGCTGGTACATCGTGCTGGGCATGCGGGCGAGAAGCGGCTGCCCCGACATGTAACGCTCGATGTCCTCAGCTAGGGCGACCGCGCTTTGATAGCGCCGCTGCGGCTCCTTCGCCAAACACTTGAGGACGATCGTGTCCAGTTCGCCGTCGACATCGGGCCGGAGGGTGCTCGGCCGGACCGGCTCGGTATGTACGATGTGCTCAAACACACGGCGGACGTTCGTCTCGTCAGGGTACGGCATCCGCCCGGTCAGCATGCGGAACAGGATCATCCCGAGCGAATACACGTCCGTCCGCAGATCGACGCGGTCCGGCGGCCCTTCCACTTGCTCCGGGCTGCTCCACGGCGCCGAGCCGATGAACTGCCCGGTGACCGTCATGCCCTGCGCGCCCGGGTCGTCGTCGGAGGACGCCTCGTCGAGCTTGGCGAGCCCGAAGTCCAGGACGTGCGGCTCGCCGTCGTCGTCCACGATGATGTTGCTCGGTTTCAGATCCCGGTGAATGACGCCGCGAAGGTGCGCGGCGTTTACCGCCCGACAGACCTTGAGAAACAGACCAAGTACGGGCCCGATCTCGTCCGCGGCACCGGCTATTTGCTCATCGAGCGTTCGCCCCGCGATGTAATCCATGACGAAGTAGTGCTGCCCGCGGGCCACACCGCTGTCGTGAATGTGAACGATGTTGGGGTGCCGGAGTTGAGCGAGGATCCGCACCTCCCGGTCGAACCGGGCCTGCCCCTGCGCACCGGCAAACGGCCCTTCGCGGATGACCTTGATGGCCACGGCCTGTCCGGTCGTTCGCTGAACGGCGCGGTAGACCACACCCTGTCCGCCTCGGTCGAGGCGCTCCGCGACGGCGTATCCCGGGATCCCGTCGATCGGCAGGGATGTGCCATCAACCTGCGAATTCGCGTGCGGGTCTGCGGCACCGCCGACCGCCCCGCCGCGCCGCCGCGCCTCCCGTTCGGCCTGATCCACTGTTCGCAACGCGCGCAAACTCCCCGCGAGCTCGGGCATCAAATCGCCGTGCTCGGCGATCACGGCGGCATCATCCACCCGCTCGCCAGCCGAGCGCCGTTGGACGACATCCGAGAGCACAGCCATCAGTCGTGTGTTGTTGTCGGCCACGCCCCATTGTCTCCGACAGGCCGGACACGTGCCGGCCCTGACTGGTCCGCGGATGGCGCCGGAGCCTACTTCTTGAAACAGGAAGCGTGCTCCTCGCACCCGGCGCACCACGTTAATCCGCCGAGCTCAGACCGATGACCGAACGGTCCAACTGCTCGCGTAGCAGCTTCAACCCGCGGGCGCAGAGCCCGTGCATCGCTCTTTCCGTCCGGCCCAGAACTGCTGCCGCATCGCGGACGGGCCGGCCCTCCAGGTGCACGAGCCAGATGGCCCGTTGGTATTGTTCGGGAATCGCATTCATCGCCGCCCGAAGGGCCTGAACCGCTTCGTGCCGCGCCAGGGACCGACTTGCCGTCCGGCCGTCTGCCAACAGGGTCTCAATGAGTGCCACTGATGACTCCTCGATGCCGGGCGATAACCGTTCCCAAAGCCGCCAGTCGCCGCCGCGCTTAGCGGCCCGGTGGAACGCGATCGCATTGCGAAGTCGGCTGATCGCGATCGACGCCACCCAACGCGGGAAGGCATCCGGAACCCTGTTCTCGAACCGGCCAACGCGCTGAAACACCTCGATGTAGGTTTCCTGGAGGATGTCATCGGCGTCCACGACCCGAGTGAGATCCGCGGGAAGGCGCCGGGCGATCCGTGCGCGAACGTCGGCGTGGATGCTCGCCAGCAGCAGCTTGAGAGCGGCCCGGTCCCCGCCAACCGCCTTGGGCACCAATGATGATTGGACGTCGCCCCAGATCATGACAAAGTCCGGCCGGTACGCGACCCGACCCCGAGCCCGGAGAAGATACCGAGAGCATACCGCACGGGACCGGGTACATTCAAGCACGAATCGAACCACCCTCGTTGCGGGTGCGCGCAGGCTGCTTCCTGTTTGCACCTATTGAGGGACGAATCGACTCGTTGAGCTGGTCATAGCGCGACTCGGAGAGACTACCGTGGCATCGACCCTTGCCTCAGACCCTGGACCACCGCGTTCGAATCGCCATTGGCTCGCTGTCGTCGCCTGCCTCGGCCTCGCTGGTACCGCGAATGCCGGTACCATACGAAGCACGTTCTACGACGGCGGGCCCGACGCCTACGTCCGCTACGCTCATGAGGCCCGCTTCGACTTCTCGGTGCCGATGACGATTGAAGCATGGATCCGGCCCGTCCCGCCGTTCGGGGTGAACCCGACCATCGTGTCGCACAACTTCGTCGAGTCGTTCTGGTTCGGGCTCGAGGTGGCCAGCGCGGACCAGGCGAAGTTGCGTTTCTATCGCAGCGGCGGACTCGGTGCGAGCTCGATCGGTTTGGTCGAGATGAACCGATGGTCCCACGTTGCGGCCGCGTACGACGGCGTCAACGTGCGCTTTTACGTGAACGGGGATAATGCCGGCACCGTGCCGCTTACACACGCCGGAGCCGGCGTCGACGCGCCGCTGTACATCGGCGGGCAGGCAGGCGGCTGTTGCGGCAGCCCGTCGGGCCTGAGCTTCAACGGTTTCATCAATGAAGTGCGCGTGTGGGCCGTCGCCCGCAGCGGAACCGAGGTTCGTGACAATCGGTTCGTACAGCTTCGAGGCGTCGCAAATCTTGCGGCCGTGTTCGACACGGGGGGAGCGCACGAGGATATCGCCGAGGCCGTCGGGGTTCCCGGGGCCGGGGCGAGCGAACGGGTGGAAGGCATCATCCCCCACGACATGCTCGTCCCCCGCGCCGTGTTTCCCGGGAACCTGGTCATCGACGGCAACGTCGACCTGTTCGACGAATACCTCGGTGCGGAACAGTTGGTCATCCGTTACCGGCCGGGATCCAATGCCGTCGTCGGGCAGGCCGTCGCCCACCTCGTCCACACGGACACCGACTTGTACGTCGGCGTATGCCCGATCAGTTCCACCGTCGGAGGCTGGGACCCGGACGACTCCTGGATCGGTCTGCTCCTCGATCCTGATTATTCCCGCCACGCGCTGGCTCAATCCACGGATTACCAGCTACAAAGCTTTCTTGGAGCCATTCCACCTGAATTGCTCGTCGGAAACGGAGCCGGCGCCTACAGCCCGCCCGGAGTCCCCCCGCCGCCCGACGACTGGGCCGTGGCCCGGATGGAAATCGGCGAGTTCGGCGAACAGTGCATGGAGTTCCGGGTTTCCTCGAACCTGATCGGTACCTTCACCGCCGCGGACACCGACGGCCTGGCCATGGCCCATTTCTGGCTTAGCGGCATCGGCCAGGACCATCTCGGCCCGGGCTCTGCGGTCTGGAACGCGCCGGCGACGTGGGCGAGGGTCCAATACGACGAAGCCGGGCCGGTCCTGCCGCGAGCGCGCATCTTCGGCTCGATTCCCGAAGGACGCTGCAACGGAGGGGACCGCGACGCCAACACCTGCCGAAACGAAGGCGAGTGTCCAGCAGGCGACTGCGTGCTGGAAGGACGAACCGTTTGGCTGATGAGTTCGCTGCGCGACGCGCCTTTGTACACCACGACGACCACGGCCAGCGGGACCTTCTCGTTCTCCAGCGGCTCGATCTTCACACCGGGTGTGCCCGTGCCCGAGGGGGTCGATCTGACGGTGCAGGCCGATGGCTGCGCCGGTTGCCTCTACCCGGACGCCATCGTAGACGAGGCGGCAATGGCCTCCACCGGGATCCGTCCTCTCGCCGTGCACGGGTTGAGCGTCACCTTCCCCAGTGTGTGCGATGCATGCCCGGCGCTTTGCGGAAGTTCCGGAAGCTGCACGTACCCCGGCGTCATTTTTGCCGTACGCCAGCCCCCTGGACCGCTCGTCGTGGACAGCATCGAGCCTGACAAACTCCGCGCGCCGATCGTACTTCGCGACACGCCACGCAAGACGATCGCGGGCAGCCGACTGCGGATCCGTGGGGAAAACCTGCACGAGTTCATCGACGTGTACCTGGATGGGTTCTGTGTCGAATTCCCCGCCTACTGTGAGCGTGTGCCCATGGTCATTGTCGACCGCGGCCGCGACGCCATGGGTGACTGGGTCGACGTGGAGTTGCAGGAAGAGCCGCCGCCGTCCGTGTTCGGCGATTGGGGCGTCACCCTTCACGACCGGTGGACCTGGGGTCGAACGCCCACCGGGATCCGCGGCTGGCTCCGGGCCGGCACCGTCGAGGAGAATACCGACATTCCCTATCCCGACCTCTGGGGATTCGAGTTCGAAAACGACCCGGACAACTCCAACTGGCCCAACTTCACCGCTGTCTACGGCAACAACGCCTATTTCTGTGTCGGACTTCCCCTTCCCGGCGGCGGATGCGGAGGCTGCCGGGCCCCGCGCCCCTCCTACCTCGCGCTGTTTGCCGTCTTCAAGATCGTCATTGACGGCATCGACGGAAGCTGCGTGGGCATGGCCGCCACCAGCCAACTCTTCTGGCACCGGGACCTGCACGCAGAGGACTTCCAGGCCGGCGCCCATTTCCCGTCCGGCTTGAACGGCCGGGCCGACTCCGATGGTACCCTCCGCCCGCCCAAGCCCGATCGCTACGATTTCAACCTGTGCAGCGCGTGGGACCCGGTCAACCTCTGGGCCCACATCCGCACCAACCACGGGATTCAGCTCAGTGAGGAGTTCATGGAGGCGGTCGTGGACGACATGCGCGGAGGCGGGTTCTCGATCGACGGCAATCCGCTCGGGCGGCTGGCAGAGCTCGAAAAGAGTCCGCTCGACCATGTCGTCTCCATGGTTCCGCGGGTGGGCAAGGGGCACGCCGTGACACCGTATGGCACGCAGGACGCGGGACGGCTGTGCAACGGGGGGTGCAACGACCTGATGCCTTGTACAAGCGACGCGGATTGTCCGAACTGCGATGACATGTGCGCATTCTCATGCGTAGACGACTGCCCGGACGAAGTCGTCGGCGCATGCTCGGGAGGATCCTGCATCGGCGGGTGTAACAAGGACGGTGAGTGCACGTCCGATACCGACTGTCCGGACTGCGACGATAGCTGTCCCTTGTCGTGCGTCAACAAGTGTCCGGAGATCCTCGAAGGAACTTGCCGCGAATTCAGCAGGATCAGCGTTTACGACAACAACTTCCCCGAAAACGAAAACCGTGTCATCTGGATCAATCGCACCGACAACCAGTACCGGGCTCCGCGCGCATCCGGGGAGTGGCGCGGCACCGGCATCTACACCATCCCGGTCGACATATGGCGGCATGGCCGGCACGGGCCGGGTCTGGGCTTCCTCCTCGACTTCGTCCTGCTTCTGACCTTTGGCGGCGCCGACGCCCACTACACCACGGATGCCGGCGGTGAATGGGGCTGGCGCGAGGACGGGACCTTCGTTGACGCACTGCCCGGTGCGGTGTCGTCGCCGCCGCTGGAGGGTACACCCCTTTCGCCGACGCGGGACATTCCCCTGTTATTGCCCGCCGTCGATCCACCGCCGCACGTGCAGATCAACGCCCGCGGGGGTGACTTCGTCTTCCACACCGCCCAGGGCGGAACGACCGTCCAGATACTCGGCTTCAACGCCGCCGACGGCCATACCGCTCACGTCGACCTCACCCGCGACGGCAACCGGTTCTCAGCGTTCCGGTATGAACCTGACCAACGCGGCATCAAGGTCGTACCTAAGATCGGGATGGTCCTCGGCGATGGCCAGGAGCTGATGCTGCACTGGCTAGGGATGGACGTTCCCGCCGGCGCCGGCGTGCGGTTTTTCAGCGACCCGGGTGCCTTCGGCGGCGGGATCGACAACGACACCGGTGTGCCCCTGCGATTCCATCTGATGATCGAACACGTCGACGGCCCGGCCGAAAGGCAGGGGCGCGGCCTGTTCGGGCCGTTTGAGGTGCCGGCCGGAGCCCGACACAAGGTCGCCATCGCAGACTGGCCGGACGGCAACTCCCTTCGCTCCGAGCTCGACCGCGACCGCGACGGCGTACCCGAATCCACCGCATTCCGCGCAGCCCGGCCCTGTGGCGGTCTGGATGACGCGCCACCGATCGACGCCAACCGCAACGGCGCCCCCGACACCTGCGAAACCGGTGGGGATTTCGACGGCGATTTTGCCGTCGACCACACCGACTGGAGGCGCCTGGTCGACTGTCTCACCGGCCCGGGCGTGTTGACCGCGAAAGAGATGTGCGTGCCGGCGGACCTTGACTTCGATGGCGATGTCGACCTGAAGGACGCATCGCTCATGGGCCTGGCGTTCGCGCCCGCGCCGCAGCAGGGTCACGGATGCTGCGCCCCCGGTTCCGCGGGATGCATCGAGGCTGCCGTGGAGGCCTGCGTCTGCGCGGTTGATCCCTACTGCTGCGATGTCCAATGGGACCAGACGTGTGTGCTCAACGTCGACCGGCTGGCCTGCGGCGCCTGCGCCCCCGAGCACGATTGCTGCCATACCGGCGGCCTCGAATGCATCGATCAGGCTGTGGCAGCGTGTGTGTGCGCGCAAGATCCGTACTGCTGCACGGCCGAATGGGACGCGACGTGTGTTCAGGAGGTCGACACGTTGGGCTGCGGGTTCTGCACGGGGCTCCCGGACTGCTGTGCGACCGGAGCGGACTGCGCAAATCCGGAGATCCGCGAATGCATCTGCGCCGTCGATTCCTTCTGCTGCGCCGTCGAGTGGGACGGCCGGTGCGTCGCCATGATCGACCTGGCCGCGTGCGGAACCTGTGCGGACCATGACTGCTGCATCACGGGTGGGCCCGGTTGCGACGATCCCGTCGTCGAAGAGTGCGTCTGCACCGTCGATCCCCATTGCTGCACCGACGGCTGGGACCGCCTCTGCGTCCAGGAGCTGACGAACGAGGAATGCGGCACTTGCGGGTCGCATCTGTGCTGCGAAGTCGGCGATGCCGGCTGCGAGGACCCCGAAGTCCAGGCCTGCGTCTGTGCCGAGGACCCGTTCTGCTGTACCGAAGAGTGGGACCCGCAGTGTGTCGACAATGTCGGACGGCTGGCGTGTGGGTCCTGCACCAACGACTCCTGCGGCAACGCGGAGCTCCTGTCGCTGCCGGGCTTCGCCGTGGGCAACGTTACCGACGCCATGCCGAGCGACGCGCCCGCATGCGACGACGTGCCCGTGACCACGCCCGGCCGGTGGTATCGCCTCGTCGGGACCGGAACCGCCGTCACCGCCACCACATGCAGTGACTTCACGGAGTTCGATACGCGCATCAGCGTCTTCAGCGGGCCTTGCGACGACTTGCAGTGCGCGGTCGCCAACGACGACGATTGCGACTTCGGCGGACACTCCACCGTACGGTGGTGCAGCGAGCCGGACGTCGAATACCGGGTCTTCATGCACGGCTCAGACGTAGCCGGCGGCTTCCATCTGAGCGCGTTTGCGGACGGGGCCGCTTGTGGCAGGACGGATGTCTTCCAACATACCGCGGACCAACAGAACGTCACCGACAACTGGACGACCTTCAGCCGGCCCTCAACCGACGGCCTGCCCGACAGCATCCTGTTCATCACCCAGAACTTCAACCCCGGCGGACTCGGCGGGACATACAACCCGCACCCGGTCGGCGTCTGGTACGACGGGGCGATGTGGTCCATCTTCAACGAGGACCTCGCGGCCATGCCGATCGGGGCCACCTTCAACGTCGCCGTCGCGCCGCCGTCCGACACCGTGTTCGTGCACCTCGCAACCGAGAACAACACCAGTGGCAATTCGACCGTCATCAGTCATCCCGACAGCGACGACGATCCCAACGCCATGCTCCTGGTCACACAAGACTGGAATCCAGGTGGGGTCGGTGGGACCTACAACCCCTCGCCGATCGGCGTCTGGTACGACGGATCGCAATGGAACGTGTTCAACCAGGACCTGAGTGCCCTTCCCGTCGGCGCCGCCTTCAGCGTCAGCGTGCTCTCGCCGTCCGAAACGGCCTTCGTTCACGTGGCCAACCCCAACAACACGCTCGGACACTACACGCTGATCAACAGCCCGGCCGCCAACGGCATGCCCGGCGCCGTGATCCTCGTCACTCAGAACTGGAACCCCGGCGGCCAGGGTAATATCTACAACGATGCCCCCGTCGGCGTGCGCTACGATCTTCAGACGAGCCAGTGGGCCATATTTAACGAGAACCTGGCGAACCTGCCCGACGGCGCCGCATTCAACGTGACCATCCTGCCCGAATCGGACGAATGACGGCACGATCTTCAGACCGGCCGTTTTGACTACGCCTGCGGTGCGCCCCGGCCCACCGAGTCGGATCAACGCGACCCCGCCACGCGACCCAGGTGATTCCAACGTGGTTCATCCACCGGGACCGTGCCACGCGCCCCAAGTTCCCGCCCGGGTCTGCGCGCATGGCCGCCCCGGGTGGAGCACGCTATGATGATTCGCCGAGCACGGTGCTACCCTGGCCAATGCGGTGATGGGGATGATTCGATGGTACGAACAACCACAGCCACACCGGACCGGACGTTGCTACTGCGTTTTCTCGACGATGCGTACGACCACAAGGCTTGGCACGGCCCGAACCTCAAAGGAGCGATCCGCCGCATCGCGCCGGACCAAGCCGTCTGGCGACCGCGACCGGGCCGACGCAACATCGCCGAGATCGTCCTCCACTGCGCTTATTGGAAGTACGCCGTCCGCCGGCGCATCCGCGGCGACAGGCGCGGCTCCTTCCCCCTCAAGGGCAGCAACTGGTTCAGCGTCCCCCCGCAGCTCGCGCAATCCGCTTGGCGCGACTACCTCGCGATCCTCGACGCCGAGCACGCCGCCCTTCGGGAGGCCGTGGCCAACGGACGCTGGTCCGCCCTGACATCCGGCCCGGGCGGCGGAAGGAACGCCCCGGCACAGCATGTCTATGGAGCCGCCCTCCACGACATCTACCACGCCGGCCAGATCCAGACGCTCAAGGCGCTGCACAAGGCCCGCGGTGGGTAGGGCTACGCCACATCCGTGGCGGCACCTGGACGCACGGCCCACTCGCCGGCTCAACGCGCGATCACGGCCCCTTCCCGCCCGGTCAAGCAAGCCCTGCATGCCCCCACAAAACCTGCCGCACCGCCGTGCCCCGCACCAGGCCTCAAGACATGCCCCCCCGACGTTCCTTCCGTCGGCCGTCTGCACGCCACCTGCTGCCCACCGGCTCCGAATCGGCAACACCCGCCAAGCCAGACATTCTGATAGCTCGGGCCGTGCGTTCATTGGCGAACGCCGCTCCCTGCTCGAGAACCTGGTGACTCGTAGAAAGTAAGTGTCACAAGACGGCTGAATCCGCCCCGGAACTCAAGTCCCGTAACGCAGCCCGCGGAACCCACCACCGGGGCGTCCCTCCCGCGGTTTCCGAGCGCCCCAGGCCCGCGAGCGCAACGCCCGCGTCACAGCATTGCAACCGGTGAACTGTCCGTGTAAACCAAGCGTTACAATCAGGGTTGCAGCGGCCGAATCGGGCCGGGCCCTCGCCACTCACCGCCTCCTGCGGTCCCCGGATTAGGCACGACGCGAGCCGTCGAACCGTAGTAAGTAAAGGAAGATACTCAACAACATGGCCCACTCAGTACGGATCACGACCGTCCTCGCTTCGCTTCTCGCACTCGCCGCCCTGGCCGCTGCGTCGCGCGGGCAGACCGAAAAGAAGCCCAAAGCCCGCATTGACCTCGTTTCTTCGGTCGAGTCGATCGTACCCGGTACACCATTCGAGGTCGGCGTCCGGTTCGTGATCGACCCGGGCTGGCACATCTACTGGCAAAACAGCGGTGAGAGCGGCATGCCGCCCAGTGCCAAATGGAATCTTCCCGCTGGATTCTCGGTAAGCGACCTGCGCTTCCCTGTGCCGCAGCGCCACTACGATCCCGGTCCGATCGTCACCAACATCCTCGAGGGCAAGCCCGTGCTGTTGGCCACCGTGAGCCCTCCCGACATCATCCCATCCGAAAAGGTGACCATCGCTGCCGACATCGTGTACTTCGTTTGCGCCAAGCAGTGCATTCGCGACACCACAAGCGTGAAGATCGAGTTGCCGGTCACCGCTGCCGGCGCCGCCGTCAAGCCGGCCAGCGTGCGTGTATTCGATGAAGCCCGCGCGGCCCGTCCCAAGACCTCGAGCGACCAACTGAGCATCTCGACAACGACCAAGCCGGCCGACCTCGTACCGGGAAAGACCTTCGAGTATACCGTCACCGTCAAGGTTGCCGACGGGCTGGTCATCGCCGCCCCAAAGCCCGGCACTGCCGACCTCACCGGTGCAGACCTCTTCGTCCACAGCGTCCCGGGCCTGTTCTTCGACGAAACCAGGTTCCCCGAGGGCGAAGCCCGCGTGCTCGGTTCACACGGCACAGTGGCCACGCTGGGCGGCACCTTCACCATCCGTGTGACCGGCGAAGTCGACATCGAAGCAACCGGACCGTTCAACCTCGGCGGCCTGCTCGTCTTCCAAGCGTGTACCGATTCCGGCGCGTGCCGCCCGGCTGAGGCCGTGGAGTTCTTCGGCGCGGGGACCCCGGGGCCCGGTGTGCGACAGGGCGCCGTCAGCCCGCCCGTTACGGGTTGGCTCGACCTGCTCGGCAAGCTGATCGCGTGCTTCGTGTACGGGCTCTTCATCAACGCAACGCCGTGTGTGCTTCCCCTCCTTTCGATCAAGGTGCTGGGGTTCGTTCAGCAGGCCCATCAGTCGCGAAGCAGAACACTCGCCCTCGGTCTGTCCTTCGGCGCCGGCGTGATGCTGTTCTTCGTGATCCTGGGCTTCATCGCCGCCGGAGGAGAGAACATCCTCCAATACCCCGCCGCAGTGATCGGCCTCGGCGCCGTCGTGATGGCCCTCGCCCTGAGCATGCTCGGGGTCTACACGCTACAGGTCCCGACCGCGGCCAGCCAGCTCGAAGCCAGTATTCAAAAGGAGGGGCTGCTGTCCTCCTTCGGCAAGGGCGCCCTCGCCCCCGTGCTCGGATTCGCCTGCACCGGGCCGTTGCTCGCCGCGGCCTTCGGATGGGCCGTCCAACAACCCTCGCACATCGCCGTTCTGGCGTTCCTCTGCGCCGGGTTCGGGATGGCCCTCCCGTACATGCTGCTCGGCGCGAACCCGCATTGGCTCAGCTTCCTGCCGAGGCCGGGTCAGTGGATGGTCAGTTTCGAACGAGTCATGGGGTTCCTGCTGCTCGGCATGGTCATCTGGCTGCTTCACCCGTTGATCACCCAGCTCGGCGTCGAGGGTCTCGAGTGGACCCTCGCCTTTCTCGTCGCCGTGGCCTTCGCCTGCTGGGTCATCGGGCAGGTCGACTTCAGCATGTCCACTGCGGCCCGCTGGACCTACCGCGGCGGCGCACTCGCGATGGTCCTCGTGGCCGGCGGGCTCATCTTCGAGATCGTTTACCCGCTCCAGGAGGCCCATGAGCGCGCCCGAGCGTCCGGGGCCGATCACACGCTGGTCAACGGCCTCGACCCGCTGTGCCCGATCCCCTGGCAGCTCTGGGATCCGAAGACCGCGATGGAAGCTGTCTGTGACGACGATCCGGAGCACCTCGATTACGCCGCCGCCCTGCACGACGTCTGCCGTGCCAACTTCAACGCCGTCTGGACGGGCGGCATCCCCTGGCAGGCCTGGTCGCCCGAGCTCGTTCAGCGCGCCGTGACCGCCGGACGCCCCGTCTTCGTCGATTTTACCGCCGCCTATTGCACCGTCTGCAAGGCCAACAAGAGGATCGCGATCAACACCGACGAGGTCCGCCAGAAGATGATGACACTCGGCGTCGTCCCCTACCGCGGCGACTTCACCAACGGCGACGACCGAATCGCCGACATCCTGCGAACGTACGACCGCGCCGGCGTCCCCCTGAATCTGATCTATCCCGCGAACCGCCCCGACCAGCCCATCGTGCTCACCCCCAACCTGACCAAGGCGTACCTCCTCGCCAAGCTGGACGAGGCCGCAACCAACCGCGCCGACTCCCCACCGTTCCAGCAAACCACCCTCCGGGCAGCCCGGCCGAGCATCCCATAGACCCGCTCGCGACCCCGGCGACCTCACTCGCATCGGCGGCACCCTCGCTGGCACGCGGCTTGCCGTATGCTCACCGACGCGCAGCCGCACTCCGGGCCGCTGTGCGATGGCTCGCGGACACGACGCCAGGTGGTGTATGCGTCTCCTTGCAACCTGCCTTATGACCCAGGACTGCTCGCCGCCCGCGTACCCGCGGCGGCGAACACGAACCGCCCCCGGGCAAGCCGACCCCAATTCGAGCCCGGAACCCCAGGCAACGCCCGCCGGAAGGCCTTATAATCCCACCATGCTCGAAAGGGTGATCGATGAGATGCGGGCAAACGTCGGCTTTAACCAGCGGGATATCACACACCTCGCCGGCTTGGCCGACGACGCCCGCCCAGTCATCCAACTCGTCGTCCGGAGCTTTTACGATCGGCTCCTCGACCAGCCCGGCGCCGGGCAGATCTTCACTGGCGGACCCGAGCAGATACGGCACCTCGAGGGCCTGCTCGCGGCCTGGCTCCAGGGCCTCTTCGCCGGGCACTACGACCACACTTACTTCGCCGGCATCGCCCGAATCGGGTCGCGACACGTCGAGGTGGGACTCCCCCAACGCTACATGCTGCTGGGCATCGAGCTCGTATGGCAGGAGCTTGCGGCGGGCCTGACACAGGGCGGACGCCGACGACTCGACAACGAACTCGCCTCGCTCCACAAGCTCCTTACCCTCAACTTGGCGGTGATGCTCGAGAGCTACAAATCCGGCTATTCCGACCAGACCCGCAGGAGCGAGCGGGCCGCCATGGAGGCCAAGCTCACTCGGGCCGAGCACCTTGCCGAGATCGGGCAGCTCGCCGCCTCCTTGGCCCACGAAATCAAAAACCCCCTTGCCGGAATCAGCGGCGCGATCCAGATCATCGGCGACGCCCTTCCCGCGAGTAACCCGCACCGCCCGATCATCCGCGACATACTGCGCCAGATTAACCGGCTGGACGCCACCGTGAAGGACCTTCTCCTCTACGCCCGGCCCACCCCGCCGACGCTGCACAGGACGCGCCTCGACGAGCTCGTCGCCCGGGTAATGACCCTCTTGGACAGGGAGCCCGCGGTTCAGCGTGTGCGGGTCGAGCGCGACGGATCCGTCCCCGCCTCCTTCATCCACGCGGACGAGGGACAGCTCGAGCAGGTCCTGGTCAACCTGATTCTGAACGCGGCTCACGCATCACCGGACGCGGCCCCGGTACGTATCCACGTCACACAGCGGGAGGCGACCACGGAGCTATCCGTCTCCGACGTCGGTAGCGGCATGCCGCCCGAAGTCCGCGAGCGGGCCTTGGAGCCCTTCTTCACCACCAAGGCCCAGGGCACCGGTCTGGGCCTGACGATCTGCCGCCACATCGTGGAGGCCCATGACGGCAGGATCCGCATCGACAGCCACGTAGGGAAGGGCACGACGGTGACCATCGAGTTGCCCCGCGCCGAGGCGCCGAACGCTGGACAGGGAGGTTAATACATGGCGGTTCGCATCCTGATCGTTGAGGACGAGAAGCTCATCCGGTGGTCCCTGCACCAGAAGTTCGAGGAGCAGGGGTACCACGTGACCGAAGCCGAGGACGGCACGAAGGCCCTCGAGATGCTCGGTGACGACCTCTTCGACCTCATCATGCTCGACTACAAGCTCCCCGACATGACCGGACTCGACATCCTCAAAAAGGTCCGCGAGACCGATCAGGACGTGGTGGTCGTCATGATGACCGCGTTCTCCAGCATCGAGAGCGCCGTCGACGCCATGAAGCTCGGGGCCTACGACTACATCACCAAGCCCTTCGACATGGACCAGCTCCTGCGCACGGTCCACAAGGCCCTGGAAACGACCAAGCTCCGCCGCGAACTCCGCGAGCTCCGCCGCCACATCGCCCACGAGTACGGCATCGACCGCATTGTAGGCCGCCATCAGACGATGCTCGATCTTTACGAAACCATCAATCAGGTGGCCCGTAGCGGCGCATCGACCGTCTTTCTCCGCGGCGAATCAGGCACCGGAAAGGACCTCGTGGCCCGCGTCATTCACTACAATTCCGACCGCGCCGCCAAGCCGTTCATGAACATCACTTGCACCGCACTCTCCGAGACGCTCCTCGAAAGTGAGCTCTTCGGCCACGAGCGCGGGGCCTTTACCGACGCCAAGGCCCAGAAAAAGGGCCTCTTCGAACTGGCCGACGGCGGGACGATCTTCCTCGACGAAGTCGGCGACATGCCCGCAGGGCTACAGGCCAAACTCCTCCGCTTCCTCGAGGAACGCACCTTTCGCCGCGTGGGCGGCACGCAGGAGGTCAACGTCGACGTCCGCATCATCGCTGCCACCAACCGTGACATCGAGAAGGCCATCGAGGAGCACAAGTTCCGAAGCGACCTGATGTACCGGCTCAACGTCATCTCGATCTACATGCCGCCGCTTCGCGATCGCGGCGACGATGTCACACTCCTCACGCAATACTTCGTCGCCCGCTTTGCTCAGGAGTTCCGCAAACCGTGCATCCACGTGGCCACTGACGCCATGAAGCTCCTTTACAAATACTCATGGCCCGGCAACGTGCGGGAGCTGCGCAACGTGATTGAACGAGCCGTCCTGCTCTCCAAGAACCAGGCCCTCGGCGTCAACGACCTGGTGCTCGGACGCGTATCCGAGCCCGTCGTCGTCGGTCGGTTCGTCCTTCCCACCGAGGGCGTCGACCTCCGCGCTCTTGAGGACGACCTCGTGCGGCAAGCGCTCGCCCGGGCGGCCCACAACCAGACACAGGCCGCAAGGCTCCTCCACCTCAGCCGCGATGCATTCCGCTACCGGCTCGAAAAACTGGGCCTCCTGTGAACGCGCGATGCAGCGTCGAAACCGGGCCCATGTGAACGTCCGGACCTGCGGTATTTGACCCATCCGTGCGGTATCTCACACACGCGGCCGGTCATCGCCGTGTCCGCCCGCGGCCTCGGGCCGTTGGCCCGCCGGCGTCAACGAGCGATAGACATTCGCCGCGATCGCCGTAATCATCCGCGTGGGCGCATCGGAGGCAAACAGCACCGGCCGGTTTGGCCGCACAGAACGCACATGCACCAGTTCCCGACACCACCGACCGGCGGACGTGACGCGCGTAAGACCATCATGCTGATAAGCCTCATGACCAGCGTCGTCATGCTGACCGGGAAGGTGACCGCATACGTGTTGACACACAGTGCGGCCATCCTCTCCGATGCGGCCGAGTCCGTGGTGCATGGGGCCGCTACCGGGCTGGCAGCGTTCAGCCTCTGGTATGCGTCCCGGCCCCCGGACACCAGGCATACCTACGGGCACGGTCGCATCGCCTACTTCTCGGCCGGCTTCGAGGGCGCCCTGGTCATGCTCGCATCCGTCACCGTGGTGTACAATGGGATCGTCAGTCTGATCTACGGTCCGGCCCTCAAGCCCCTGGGCGCCGGCATGACCATCGCCGGATCGCTTGCCGTGATCAACCTCGTGCTGGGCACGGCGCTGGTCGCGATCGGCAGGAAGCACAACTCCCTCATCGTCATCGCCAACGGGAAACACGTCCTTTCCGACATGTGGACCACCGTGGCCGCGCTCGTCGGACTCGGTTTCGTGATCCTCACCGGCGTCGAGCTTCTCGACCCCATCACCGCGCTGCTCATCGGCGTCTACATCATGATCACCGGCTTCTCCCTCGTGCGCAGCTCGATCGCCGGGTTGATGGACGAGGTCGACCCCGAATCCTCCAGGCTCCTCGTCCAGGGCCTGCACGAAGCGGTGCGCAACGGCACGATTGCCGACTTCCACCAGGTTCGCTGCCGCCGGACCAACGACGAACTCTGGGTGGACGTACACCTGCTGGTACCGGGCGACCTGCCGACGGTCGACGCGCACGCCCGCGCGTCACGCGTCGAGGCATCGTTGCGATCCCTGTTCCCACACGAGTACGTGCGCATCACTTCGCACGTCGAACCCGCCGAGCACGAGAAAGCTCATCCCGGTGGGCACACCGGCCCGGCCGACCCGCTCAAACAACAGGCCGAGCTCGGGCATCCCTCCCCTGGCGCACAAGGCTGATCACCGTCCACGGTCTGTCGGCGCGGCTCGTTCACGACCGCGGGATGACCCAACGGCTCGCCCGCTGCACGACACAGACCGACGCGCTGAGCACCGCGAGCTCGCCGTCGCCGCAAGGATAGTCGTCGTCCAGCCGATCGCCCCCTCCGTCCGCAATCGACAGACAGTCGGCCAGGCGCCAGACCGCCTTGGACTTGCAGAGGCTCACCTGAACCTGCCACCCCCGCTCCAGCAACCAGCGCCGCAGGTGCTCGCGTATCAGCGAGGCCGCCATTTCGACGTTGAGAGGAATGATCTCGTCGGCATCGATCGTAGCGGGCTCCAGCGCGCCGACATCGCCGGAATCGTCGATCTGGCCGGGAACCAGCGCCCAATACGGCGTGCCTCCCTCGTCCGGTGAGTCGACGAACGCGACCACGTCCCATTCGTCAGAATCGTCGGGTGACGGCCAGTGCGGCGGCCCGGCGATCCGCAACGCCTCATTCGTGGTGTCCAACAGCCCCTTTTCCGCACCACAAGCCATGATCAGCCGCCTGCGTCATCGTCGTCGTCCTGCTCGCGCCGCCACTGGACACCGTCTTGCGAACCGAGCCAGCCCTTCCTATAGAAGAAAAGCAACATCACCCCGGCGACTCCGGCCATCACCGCCAGCAGTATCGGATACGCCCAGCGCTTGTGCAGCTCGGGCATATGCTCGAAGTTCATCCCGTAGATCCCCGCGAGGAACGTCAACGGAATGAAGATGCTGGCCATGACGGTCAGCACCTTCATCACCTCGTTCTGACGGTTGGACACGCTCGACAGGTATACATCCATGAGCCCGCCCGCAAGCTCGCGGTACGTCTCCACCACGTCCATGATCTGAATGCAGTGATCGTACACGTCACGAAAGTAGGTGCGCACCTCCTGCCCGACGAGTTCGTGGTCCCCGCGAATCACGGCGCTCACCGCTTCGCGCTGCGGCCAGACCGCGCGGCGGATATCCAACAGTTCGCGCTTGACGTGGTGAATTCGCCGCAGCAGCAACGGCGTCGGTGACAGCACCACGTCGTCCTCCAGGGCCTCGAGGCGCTCACCGAACTGCTCGAGGATCGGATAGTACCCGTCGATCACCGCATCGATTACGGCGTAGGCCAGGTAATCCGGGCCCGCCCGCCGAATCGGGCCTATACCTTGCCGAATGCGCTCGCGAACCGGGTCAAGCACGTCGCCGAGCCGCTCCTGGAAGGTCAGCAGAAACCGCCTTCCGAGTACCAGACTCACCTGTTCGCTCTGCGGGTCCCTGTGTTCGCTGAACATGCACATCCGTGTAATGAGAAGCAGGTAGCCCTCGTAGGCTTCGACCTTGGGACGCTGCGGAACGTTGACCACGTCCTCCAGCGCAAGCGCGTGGAGCTTGAACAGTTCGCCGATGGCCCGGATCGTCGCCTCGTCGCCAAAGCCCTGAACGTCGATCCACGCCACACCGTCGCCGCCAAGGAACGGCCCGAGCGTTTCGACGTCATCGATGTCATGCTCGGTCACACCGGCCGGAGAATACTGCATCACGCGGATCACCGGGTGAGGTGACGCCGCGTGGATCACCAGCGTCCCCGGCCGGGACCCGACCTTCGGATGTCGCTTTCGGAACAGGACCATCGCGTCAAAGGGCGCGGCCGAGTGCAAGCATGGAGCGACGTGCCGCGCGCACGTTCCCGCCGCCTCAGCCCGATGTCATGGTAACCGACGAGGCCGGGCCGCGGTACCCCGCCCGAGCGCAGACCCGGCGGCTCCGTTTACCGCGTGTTGCGGAACCAGACGAGCGCGTCGTTGGTCAGGCCGCTCAGACCGCTACGGTCGAACGTGGCGACGAGATCCACGAAGCCGTCATCGTCGATATCCACCGCGTGAACTGAGTTGATCACCGTCCCACCCACAACCGCCGCTGGATTGGCGCCGGGGTCGGTGACGATCGCCGGCCCGGACGCGTCGTCGACGATCAAGCGCCCCGTCCATTGATCGAAGGGATTCCCGGGCTCCGGTGGATCGAACCAGATCAGGGCACTGTCGGCCGCGGCGACCAGCTCGAGCCGGCCGTCGGCGTCAACGTCGCCCAGCGCCACCGCGCCCGGCGTCCGATCGTCGAACTCGGCGATGGTGTAGACCTGCCACGGTATGTTGCCCACGCCGGTGCTGGTCGCCCGCTCGCCGGGACCCTTGAGCCACTGAATGACGCGTCCTGCCGACGACCGGACCACGGCATCAAGTCGGCCGTCACCATCAATGTCCGCGACGTGCACGGAATCGGCGCTGGTGGCGACCTGCCCCGCGACCCCGACCTGCCAGGTCCCGTCGGCAACGTGGACGTCGTCGGGGATGTCCACCGTCGGGTTCCGATACCACCGGACGTTCATGCTCGCGGCATCCGGGAAGGTTGCGAACACGTCAAGGTCACCGTCCAGATCGACGTCGCCCAGTGCCACGTCCTTGATCGTTCCACCCGTGGGGACCTCGTTCTCGAGCGGCGTCACCGCCCAGTTCCCATCACGGACCGCCAAGGCGCCACGATTCCTGTAGATGAGAACGTCGTGCGTGCCGCCCATGCCACAGTCGGAGTTCCAGGCTACGGCGACGTCCACGTCACCGTCGACGTCCATGTCGCCGACGGCCATGGCGGTATATCCGCCGGAGTCGGGCCCGCCGGCCGCGTCGCCGCTCCCGCTGAGCCTTGATGCTTCCACGGTCACTTCCGTCCACGCCAACGCCCGGGTGGTCATCGCCGGATCGGTCGGGGCGAGAAACAGCAGGATCAGTCCGCTCAAGCCGCCGCCTCGCGTTGTGCCGTCGAGACAGCGCGCCTCGGGTCCGAGCGTTTCCTTGAGCAGGACAGCCACGTCGAGCCGGCCGTCCTGATCGAAGTCGGCTGCGGCCAGACCGGCGACGGCGACGACGGGCACGTTGCCGGCAAGGGTGACGGTCTCGAATATAACGCGGCCGGTGACGCTGGTGCGCTGCAAGTGGATTTGTACGGGTTGCGATTGGCTCCAGGCGGAGACGATATCGAGGCGGCCGTCGCCGTCGAAGTCGGCGGTGTCGGCGAACTGCGGCCCGGCGGAGTCTTCACTCCGCGGATCCGCCTGGGTGGCGGTGAAGAAGCTCTGCGTTCGCCCGGTGGAGAGGAAGTCGGATCCACCGCCAACGCCCGCGCCACCGCCGAAGATGGCGTTGTAGTCTCCGCGACAACCGGGTCCGATGCCGGCACCCAGGGCAAGCATGGCGGCGGTCGCCACGGTACGAATCGCAACTCGCGTGGTCACATAGGTCTGCATGAAATTCGTTTCCCCGAGTACGGACGGGGTGCGTCGATGCACCCCGGGTTGCTTTGGCTATCGGCCGTGCGAGCGGCCGGCTTTCGCCCGCGGATTGAAGTGTGGGCGGACTGGGGGTCCGGGGCGAGGCGGGCCGTTCTATCCGATGCGCCCGGCGAGCAGAGTTATGTCGTCGCTTTGCTGCGCGCCGTCGACGAACGTTGTTACACACTTGCGAATGTGCTTGATGACGCCGGCGGGCTTGAGCTCGCGATGCTCCTGAATGGCGGCGCGCAAGCGCTCCTCGCCGAACTGCTCGTTGGCCATGTTCATCGCCTCGATCACGCCGTCGGTGTAGAAAACGAACATCGCGGGTTTGGGACCGAGGTCGAGTTCGACCGACTCGAAACCCGCGTCCTCCGCAACGCCGAGAGGCAGGCCGCCCAAAAGCTCAGCATGGTCGGGCCCGCCGCCGTCCTCGCGCATGATGTAGGGCCCATGGTGGCCAGCGCAGCCGATGCGCACCTTGCGGGTCTTGAGGTCGGTCAGGGCCAGCAGGCAGGTGATGAACTTGGAGGGATCGGTGTTGCGGGCGATGAGCTTGTTCCATCGGTCGAGCAGCCGGGCCGGGTCTTCCGTCTCGTCGATCGTGGCCCGGACGGCTGCCTGCAAGTTGGCCATGAGGATCGCGGCGGCGACGCCTTCACCGGTCACGTCGGCGATCAGCGTCCACACGCGGCCATCCGACCTTTCGATCACGTCGTAGTAATCGCCGCTGACGCGCTGGCCCGGCTCGTTGAGGGCGGCGACCTCCAGGTCGGGACGTTTGGGCAGAGCCTTCGGGAACAGGCCGGTCTGGATCTGCCGGGCCAGATCGATGTCGTGGTTGAGGCGGATCATCTGCTGCTTCTCGTCCAGCAGGCGGTTGTTGATCAGGCCGATGCTGACCTGCTGGGCGATGGCGGCGAAGAAGTCGATGTCCTCGTCGTTGTAGGTCGCGGAGGTGCTGGTGCGGTCGCCGTACATGACGCCGAGGATTTCGTTCTGATGGGTGAGCGGGACGCACATCGCGGAGCGGATTCCGTGCTGGACCATGCTCATGGTGGGGTCGGCGGCGGCTCCGGCGGCGTCGGTGAACATGGCCCGCTCGCCGTACTCGAGGGCCCGGCTCAGAAGAGAGCGGCTGATGGTCAGTTCCCCTTCTGCGCCGTACAGGTTTCGCACCACGGGCCAGTCGACGCCGCGGCCCCGGTCCTTACGCACGCCGATTGCGCCGCGCTCGAACTGGAGCGTCTCGAAGGAGACGTCCATCGCGTCTTCGAGGAGCTTCTGTCGGTTCTGCAAGGTGGTGAGGCGGCCGCTGAGCTCGTAGATGAGTTGGAGGCGGCGCTGGGAGAGGATGAGGCGTTTGTCGCCGGAGAGGTAGCGCGTGGCGTGGCTGCGGGTGACGTCCGCGTCGTCGGCCACGACGACGTGGCTGCCCGCGTGTGTCGCGCCCTGGGCGTGGAAGACGACGAGGGTGGAGCCCAGCAGGATTCGATCGCCGTCGCGCAGGGGTGCGCTCGTGGCGGGCGCGTCGTTGAGCAGCGTGCCGTTCTTGCTGCCGAGGTCCTCGACCAAAAAGCCGCTGCCCGCCGGCACGAAGCGGGCGTGGCGGCGCGAGGTGCTGGGGTCGTCGATGGGGATATCGCACGCCGCGTCGCGACCGATGACGGCCGGGACTGCGTCAAGTCGATGCCGCAGCGTACGGCCGTCAGATAGCGTGATGACCAAGTCAGCCACTTCTTGACCTGCCTGTCCTTTCCTGCCTTCCCCCGATGGGCGCCGCTGCGGCAACCCGACCAAGACGCGGCCCCCCGGTCTCGGCCACCCATGGGGCCCCGTTCTGGGCCGTTCGCGGGCAGTGGGGACCACAAGTGTACCGGCGGAGGGGCGACGTCCCAAGCCCCGGGCGGGACGCGGCCCGGGCGGTGCGGGCGGGCTGCCGATGCCCCACTCGTGCCCGTTTCGTTTTGGTTTTGTTTGGGTTCGATCGGGTTCGTTTTCTTAACGCAACCGGCCTTTTCGATAGCGCCAGGGCGGTTTTTGGGTTCGTTCTGCAAAAAAGAAACGGCGGAGCGACGCAGCGACGGAGCAACGGCGGGAAAGGTCGAAGAGTCAGGAAGGCGAGAGGTCAAAACGCAAGAGTGCTTCATGTTGGGGGTCCTTCCGTGGTAATAACATCATGGGAGGTAACGAATTGGGTCGGCGAAAACGAGACAGCGGGTTGTAACTGCTTGTCGGGCCGGGACTTGCGGCGATGCATTTTTTCAATGGCGCGCATCGGCGACGGTCGTTGGAGTTACGCGCCGCGAGTAGCGCGGCCAATTACGGATGACACATTACGAAACCCGGGGCGGAATGCGAGAGCTGGACCGGTCGTTATACATCCTAATCGTAGGTTGACGCGGTAGGAGGAAAAAGTAACGCGGCGGCTTGACTTTCGGCTTGGGGGGCTAGACTTGGGGTATCGGACGCTCGCAGGTCGGTCGGGGGTGGATGAGCGGAACGTCGCGGATGGAGGTGCGCCATGAGAACCCGGCCGATCGTTCTTTTCGTTGGTTTCCTTTCCTCTCTGGCTCCGGCGGGCCCCGTGCGCGGGGGCATCGTCACGTATACCGATCTCGACGAGTGGCGGGCTGCGGCGGCGGGCGTGGGCACCGGCGTGGTCACGGAGATCGATTTCGCGACGCTTCCCAACGGATTACCAACCCCGTTCGAGGAGCGCGTGTTAATCACTCCTGAATTCAACTACACCGAACAGGGGGTAACTTTTTCAACGCCCGTTCCCGAGCTGCGCGTTTGGGATTGCGCTATTTGTGATGGGGGCGTCCTTGACGCACAGGATGTCATTCTTGGATCCAGCGGGCGGAACTGGATCATCGCGCATTTCGTCGAACCGGCGGCGGCGGTGGGGATCGTCTCCGGGGGCCACACAACACTATCGTTGTACGACGACGAAGGCACATTGATCGCCGAGGCGCTGCTCACCGGAGGAGGGACGGGGTTGTTTGTCGGCATTGTGTCGGACATCCCGATTGCCTCGGGCGCTGTTGACCGTGGGGCATCGTTCGAAATCCTGGACTCGTTTCATTTCACCCCGGTGCCGGAGCCGGCGACGTTGCTCCTGCTGGGCGCGGGGGAGATTGCTTTGATGGCGCGGAAAGCACGAAAGGGGTAGACCATGTGCAGGTTCTTCGAGACTCATCGTGCGCGCATCGGGCGCGCTTATCGGACGCTTGGCCTTATGGCGGCGATCGTTGGGTGTGCGCCGGCGCTGGGCGACCCAGTGACATTCACGACGCAAGAGCACTTTGACGACGGGTTCAAAATCAACGTCGAGGGCGTTGAAGTCGGGCAGGACGGGGAGCTGCGGATCAAGACGCAGCCGGAGCCGCTGCCCTACATCTGGGTGGCGTGCTCGAAGCGCGGGACCATCGTGCGGATCGCGAGCTCGACGTTCGATCCGCTGACCGGCCAGACGGTGGGGCGGGGGGACGTACTCGGCGAGTACTGGAGCTCGCCGAGTTCGTGCCGGCCCCAGACGGGGGAGGACCAGGGCCCGTCGCGGACCACCGTGGACTTCGACGGGAACGTGTGGGCGGGCAACCGTCACGACGTCAATTTCCAGGGCCACGTGGTCAAAATCGGGTCTGGCTTCGCGTACGAGTGGAAGGATCGGGACGACGATAGTTCCCTGGACACCTCGACGGGCCTAGGCGACATCCGGGACTGGAACGGGTCGTGCACGGCAGCGGCGCTCGACGACGCCGAGGACGAGCTGATTCTTTTGTAGCGGCTGGTGGACGCGAGCACTGTGCGGCTTGTGGCGGTGGACCGCGAAAACAACGTCTGGGTCGGTGGGACCGGAGGCGACCGCCTCCACGGGCGTCTCGATGGACAGACCGGACAGACGCAGTTCGGCGTCGGCTTTTTCGATTGGGACACGTACTTTAGTTGCACGCAGTGCGTGGAGTGCGCGGAGTTTCCGCAGTGCCAGGAGGCGTGTTCGGAGTGCGTCGGTTGCGAGGAATGCCTCGAGTGCCCGGCTTGCTTCGACTGCCCGGAGTGCGTGACCCCGACGGATCTCGTGGACGTGGGCGGGTACGGCGGGCTGGTCGACCGGCACGGTTTCCTTTGGGCCGCCGACGGCAGCGGCGACAATTTCCTGCTGCGCTTCAGGCCGGACCCGGTGGACGGCGTGTTCAACGCGGAGTCGAACTGCATCGGGGTGCCGCGATCGTACGGATTGGGCATCGACACGCACGGCGACATCTGGGTCAGCCGGTGGGACGACCTCAACCTGACCTGCACGGCCACGGAGGCGTTCTTCCCCGAACTCGGGCCCGGGGACATCGATGCGATCGAGGCCGCTGCGCCGTGGCACATGCTGTTCGAGCCGGTTTCGGGTAACGAGCGGGGCGGTCCCGTCTGAGGCGAGAGGCGTGGAACATTGGGCCGTACATAGGCTATGATCCAGAGGCATTCAAGAAGGAGAAGCGAGATGAAACGATCGAGTGGTATCACATTGGCGATCGTTGCGTTGTTGTCGGCTTCTGCGGCGGATCGAGCCGAGGCGGGCCTGGTCACGTGGGAGTTTACCGGGGAAGTCACGGAAGTCTACGATTCGCAAGGGGCCGTCGAAGGGATCGTGGACGTGGACTCGCCTTTTTCGGCCTCTTTGACGTTCGACGCAGGCACGGAGGATAGTTACGCGGAGGACCCGAGCTACGCGCAGTATTTGGGGGCGGTCGTTGATTTCGCAGGCGTCGTCGGGGACTTGGCCTTTATGGGCCCGGTCGTTTCCAGCACTACGATCATCGGCGATCACACGGAACCGGGCCGTGATACATATGAGTTGTTGGTTAGGGGTCTTGCGACTCCGCTCTTCGGAGAGACATTGAATGTTCACTTGTTACTGACGGACGAGACAGCGGAGATGTTCGCCAACGATTCGCTCCCGGTCTCGCCGCCTACCTTCAATGGCACCAGCACGTTTTCACTTCACAGCGCATCCGAGAGCGTCTACGTGCGTGGGAATATCAGATCCGTGGTTCCGGAACCGGCCGTCGTTACGTTCTTAGTTGCCGCTATCATACTGATGCTCGTACACCGGAGTCGCCGGCGCAGGAATTACGCCAGCGCCGCATTCTTTGTACTGCTTTCTGGTGGGCTAGAAACGCGAAGCGCCTTCGCGCATTGGACTGGCGGACCGGTGCTCATCGGCGGCGACGATATGGACGACCCAGGACACTACAACGATGGCGGCGAGTACTACCTGCGCGAAGGATTCGAGTTCCTCGCCGGACACGTGGGCAACGGCGAGAAGCTCGCCGTGTGCCTCGGGTGCGAAGGTGACGCGCTTGGAGCGTTCACCGACGCCTTCGACGAATCCGGCCTTCCCGGATCAGGCTGGACAAGGACGATGGTCGGCGCTCCGTCAGCCATCCGAGCCTTCTTCGACAACACTGGAGCGGTCAAGATACAGGACACGGGCATTGTGTATCTGCCCAGCGCCGTCGAGGTCTCCGGCGGGCTAGACCAGGAAGAACTCGACGCGATTAACGAGAACAGCCTGATCCTGAAGGACTTCGTCAAGCTAGCCGATGGCGGACTGTTCACGCATGCCATCACGGATTTGACCGGCCCACCTGGTGGCGCAAGTGGAGGCGGGCCCTACGCCTGGCTCGCCGTGCTCGTGCCGGAGATCCAGGCTGTGGCCGTTGGCGCCCGTGATAATCTGTACCTAACTTGTGCGGCGACGGAGTGGTTCTTTTCTGATCTGACTCCGCAGGAGATCGAAGACATTGAAGCAGCGACCCCATGGCATGTCCGTTTCGAGTCGGTTTCTGGCGGCGATCTGGGTGGCTTGACGATCTTGGCCCGCGAGGGGGAAGACGCGACCGGCGACATCATCATCCTCGGCGCGCCGTTGCCGGGCGCGGCGTCGGATTGCAATGAGAACGGAATTCCCGATGACTGTGAGATCGAAGGCGAAGGCGGCGGGCGGGACTGCAACGAAAATATAGTGCCTGATGATTGCGATGTCGATGACGGGACGAGTTGCGACATCGACAACAACGGCATCCCCGACGAATGCGTTGCATGCTGCATGGACTCGAGTTGCAGCGACAGAGTCCCCGCGAGTTGCGTCGCGGATGGCGGAGACTCTTTGTGGGGCGTAACCTGCGAGGAATGCTCGTGCGCGGGAACCGCCTTCTGCTGCCTCGGGGCGACCTGTCAGCAGACTTCCGAGTGTGCGTGCCTCGGCCGGGGGGGGCGCGCGGTCGTGGGCGGGGGATGCACGCCGAACCCCTGCACGACCGGGGTGTGCTGTGGGGCCGGGAGCGACTGCTACGAGACTACACTTGGGACCTGCAACTCGGGGTTCGAGTTCCAACCTTTGGGGACGTGCGACCCGAGCACATGCGACGAGCTTCCGTCGAGATTCTGTCCGGCCGGGTCGTTCGATCCGGAAAACGACGTCATTCCCAAATCGGGGACGAAGGATGCTCGGCGGCCCCATCCGAAGAATGACAATTCGTTCGCGGCGCGGGAGGGGATCGGCGGCCCGAACAGCGATCCGGGCGCCCCGGAGCCGATTGACGGGCCGGAGCGGATTACTATCGACCTGAGCATGAACGGCCTCGGCGTCGAATGTGCCGGGCACGGGCGGTGTTGGAAGCTGTGCGAGACGGGGATCGAGCCGGTGAGCGACGAGTACTTTCAGCCGCTGACCGACAACCGGCTCCGGAGCATCACGGAGGATCCGCCGGGGACTTACAAGATTCTGCTCGACCGGCCCATATCGGGCGGGTACTGGACGACGATCAGTTACCTGGGGGACGCGACGGGCGGGAGCGTGACGCAATACGCGTCGCTGCCTTGTGACGCGAACAACGACGACATCGCCGAGGCGCTGACCACTTGCACTGAGTGCGACAGCATTTGCGAGCTGGACGACGTGGAGTTCTGGGTGGAATGCTGCTTCCAGAGCGACTGCCCGGAGCCGTACGAGGACCCACCATTCGGGGACTACAGTTGCAACATCGACCACGGCGTGCCGGGGAACTGGGGCTTCCTCGATTTGGGGTATCTGATTCAGATGTTGCAGGGGAGAGGGACATGGTACCTCTGGGAATGCTGGACGCTTGACGAGTACAGCACCTGCGAGGGCGGCGGGCAGCAGATGATGGCGGGCGGGGAGGTTCTATTCACCGACGACCGGGCCGTGGACCCAGTCGAGTGGTTCGTGGACTTCCTGTTCACTGCCACGGTGCCGGAGCGACATACCGAATACGACCTGCGGATGGTGATTCTGATCCTGGCCCGGTTCTATGGGGACGAACTGGGCGAGAATGCCAAGGCCGCGCTCGTGTGGCGGCTCGAGGACCCATCGCGGACGTTCGCGACCGGGTGGGTTGCGGACATGGTCCCGGAGGTCGTCAGCCTGAGCGATCGATAATCTCGCCGCGGGCGACGCTTGCATAGTCGCCACGTTGTCGCGGCCAAGCCGAGCAACGACGACCGGATCGAGCCGGCCATGGCCCTGGCGCATCGTCACGCTTACGTTTTCGGGCGGCCTGCGCAAGCGCCAGCTTGCCCGCGGGGCGCCGGGAACTGCACCGGCAAAGAAGCTCGCTCATGTCACCTGTCTTCCAACCCGAAAGTTCACGCGTGACGCAGCACTACCCCGGCGGCGCTTTCGCGGAGACGTCGCCGAAGCGCCGCTCGCGCGAGGCGAAGTCACGGATCGCGGCGTCCAGGTCCTGCGTGGCGAAGTCGGGCCAGAGCCGCCGGCACACGTGGATCTCGGCGTAGCTCAACTGCCATAACAGGAAGTTGCTGAGCCGTCGCTCGTTCGCCGTGCGGATCAGCAGGTCGGGATCGGGAAGCCCGGCCGTGTACAGCGCGTTGGAGATCGCGGTCTCGTCGATGTCATCGGGGCTTAGCTTCCCGTCCCGGACCTCCCGGGCGATGCCCCGCACCGCGTCGATGATCTCGTCCCGCGAACCGTAATTCAGTGCCAGGCAAAGCGTGAGCCCACCGTTGCCGCGGCTCATCTCGATCGTACTGTCCATCTCACCCAGCACGTGCTCGGACAGCCCCGCCCGCCGGCCGACGTGCACGAACCGCACGTCGTTGTCCATGATCGTCGATCGCTCGGCAATCAAGTATTGCACGTACAGCGACATCAGGAAGTCGACTTCATCCTTGGGCCGCTTCCAGTTCTCCGTGCTGAAGCAGTAGAGGGTCAGCGCTTCGAGCTTCAGGCGTGCACAATGCGTGACGATCTCACGGACGTTCCTCGCCCCACGCTCGTGCCCGGCGATGCGCGGCAGGCCCTGCTGCTGAGCCCACCGGCCGTTGCCGTCCATGATGATCGCGATGTGCCGGGGGAGTCGCTCGGGCCGAACGCCCAGGTGCTTTTGTGGGTCGAGCGGAGGTTCGGCGGGCATGACCGTTGCGGCCTCCTCGTATTACGTAGTCGTGGCTTCGGGTACCTGGATGAGTTCGGTCAGCGATCCGCGGACCAGCATCTGCGAGCGGTCCGGGCCGACCCCCGCGACCGTCACCGGAATACCCACCAACTCCTCCAGGCGACCGATGTACGATCGCGCCGTTCCCGGAAGATCCTCGAACCGGCGAACGCCGCGCAGATCCCCGCTCCAGCCGGGCAGCCGTTCGATGATCGGCTCCACCCGTTCGAGCGCCTGCGCCAGCGCCGGTGGGGCCGGAAGAACGCATCCGTCAAGGCGATATCCGGTGCACACGCCGACCTCGTCGAAGCCGCTCAGGGTATCCAGATGCATCAGTGCCAACTCCGTGGCACCCGTGATCCGCACCGCGTACCGACAGGCCACGGCGTCGAACCAGCCGCAGCGCCGTGGGCGGCCGGTTGTCGTCCCGAACTCGTGGCCCTGCTCGCGGATGCGGTCGCCGACTCCGTTCTTCAATTCGGTCACGAACGGGCCCGAACCAACGCGTGTCGCATACGCCTTCGCGACACCGAGAATCCGGTCCAGCCGCGCCGTGGGCATCCCCGCCCCCGGCCCGATCCCGTGCGGGCCGGTGCTGCTCGATGTCACGAAGGGATACGTTCCGTGATCCACGTCGAGCAGGATCCCGTTGGCGCCCTCGAAGAGAATCCGCTTGCGCGCGTCGTCTGCCTCATGCAACAGGGCGGTCGTGTCACAGATGTGCCCGGCCAGCCGTTGACGGACGCGCGTCAGGTCCTCGACGATCCTCTCTGCGTCCAAGCCACCGTCCTCGCCGTAAAGCGCCCTAAGATGGTCCTTCCGCGCCTCGGCGATGGCCCGCACCCGTTTGGCCACGGATTCGTCCTGAGCCAGATCGACCATGCGTACGGCCGAGCTTCTCCGCATTTTGTCCGCGTAGCAGGGACCGATGCCGCGCGCCGTCGTCCCGATCCGCCCGCTCGCGCCCGCGGCGCGTTCGCTGAGCTCGTCTTCGATTTTGTGGTAGGCGAGCACCAGATGGGCCCGATCGCTGATTCGCAGGTTGGGCAGCACGTCGCGCCCGCGGGCCGCGAGCCCGTCGATCTCCTCCACCAGCTTTACCGGGTCGACGACTACGCCCGGCCCGATCACGCCGGTAACGCCGCGGTGAAGGACCCCGGTAGGCAGCAGATGAAGGGCGAACTTCTCCTCCCCGACGCAGACGGTGTGCCCCGCGTTCGCGCCACCATTGTATCGGACCACGAAGTCGAAGGCCGGGCAGAGGACGTCGACCAGCTTCCCCTTGCCCTCATCGCCCCACCCGAGCCCGAAAACGCACGCATGTCCACGCAACGCCATCGCTACCGCACCCGCCAGGCGGGATGCCCGCCGCCCGGCCTAAAAACCGCCACAAAAAAAGGGCCTCCCAATCGGGGGCCCTGTACGCGGGATGCTGCCTTTGGCGTACGCTAGCTATCGCCGCACACGCCGTCAAGCGTGTGGTCCGGCCCATCAACGTGACGATCCAGAAACAGACTTGACAAATCACAGAAGTTTTATGGTAAATTTCCGAGTAATTAGTTGACAAGCAGGCGAACTTAATATAAATGACGTAATATCTAAGCAGGCGCCGTGCTTGTGGCGTTCAACTGAAGTGAGGGTGGCAGAATGGAAACCGACGGGCTTCGAAACTTCCTGATGATCCCTTATGACGAGCTCGAGGAAATGAACCTCGCCGCCAAGCGCCAGCGGCTCGAACGCGTCGACGTGGGGACGATCGAGCAAGAGCGGCGTAAATACCTTACCGACGAGAAGCGGATCAAGGCCGTGACGGTCTGTTTTTCAGACCTCGAGGGTCGCTTCCACATGCTCGACTACGACAAGAAGTTCCTGCTCCAATCGGCCGACAACCTGACCTTCGACGGCTCGTCCATCCGCGGCTTCTCCGACATTGCCGAATCGGATTTGAAGCTCACGATCGACTGGCCGGCGTTTTACTGGCTCCCGGCCGACGTCTTCGGGCCCGGCAAGATCATCGTTTTCGGCGAGGTGCGGGCTCAAGACGGCTCGCCGTATCCGATGGACTTTCGTTCGCGGCTTCGGATCCTGATGGACGAGAGGTACCGTAAGGACGGCACCGTCCTGCACGTCGCCCCGGAGATCGAGGGCTTCATCTTCAAGGGCCAGGACGCCGAGCGGAGTTACTCCGAGACCGGACACTTCGAGTTCATCTCGACCGGCGGGTACTTCCATTCGTTGCCGCAGGACCCGCTCCGGCAGTTCATCGACCGCTCTGCGGAAGCGCAGCGCGCCTTGGGCCTCTCGAACGAAAAGGACCACCCCGAGGTCGCGCCGTCGCAGTTCGAGCTGAACTTCGGCTACAGCGAAGCCGTTATCGCCGCCGACCAGATCAAGCTGTACAAACTGACGTGTCGCCAGGTGGCACGCGCCATGGGGCTGACCGCCTCGTTCCTTCCCAAGCCCGTGGCCGGCGTGAACGGAAACGGCATGCACTGCAACATGTCGTTGAACAAGGGCGGCAAGAACCTGTTCTACGACCGCAACGGCCAGGACGGCATCTCGGAGTTCGCCTGGAGCTTCATCGACCGGATCCTCAACAACGCGACCGATGCCTGCCTGGTGCTCAACCCCAGCGTCAACGCCTATCGCCGCCTGGACCCGAACTTCGAGGCCCCCAACCAGATCAAGGCGTCCGCCACGAACCGGGCCGCGATGATCCGCATCCCGCTGGGCAACGAGCGCACCGCGCGGATCGAGTTCCGCTCGGTGTCGCCCGACGCGAACCCCTATCTGCTGTTCTACACGCTGCTCCGCATCGGCCTGGAGGGCCCGTTGCCCGAGTCCTCCGACAGCGAGGGCAAACGGTACCGCACCCGGTTCCTCCCCGACAACATCCACGACGCCATTCGGCTGTTCAAGGCCAGCCGCCTCGTGGTCGACATCCTGGGCGAGGAGGCCCAGGGTAAGTTCATCGAGCTGAAACAGCGCTCGGCCGACCGCTGCCCGAAGGAACTCGGAACGCGGGTCAAACGCGAAGAGGTGATGTTCCACCACGAAGTCACCAACCAGTGGCTGTGGAACCAGTTCTGAAAAAGGCAGCAGGCAACAGAAAACAGGCAACAGGCAACAGGCAACAGGCAGAAGGCAGCAGGCAAGAGGGTGGCATGGCCGCCCTTCAAGGCGGCCATGGCGAGCGAAGGCAGCAGAAAACAGGCAAGAGGCAACAGGCAACAGGCAGAAGGCAACAGGCAACAGGCAACAGGCAAGAGGGTGGCATGGCCGCCCTTCAAGGCGGCCATGGCGAGCGATGGTCTCGCGCACGCGCTGCATTGGACTGCGGCTCAACTCAGGAACAACGCCAGCCGGTCGAGCCCCTTCTCGATCCGCTCCCGCGACGACGCGTTCGCACTTTCCCCCGCCCTGTAAGGGCACCCGAAAACAGCCCAGGGCAACGCCCTGGGTTCTCTCAGTGGTGGAAAGCAAAGTAGAGTCGAGACGTGGCGCGGTGGGGTAGGACCGGCGTAGCGTGTTTCCGACCCTTTCGGTTGTCGGGGCCTGAATGTCCGATCCATGCTCCGTTTCCACGTCCCGCTCATCGAACCGGACGTG
>Ga0214472_10000209_pt1 | contig 79245 bp, 74 predicted proteins | sample RVTome_6_FD_207662 | JGI IMG/M metagenome (GOLD analysis project Ga0214472, IMG submission 207662) | Soil microbial communities from uranium-contaminated site in the Upper Colorado River Basin, Wyoming, United States - RVT140D175 | ecosystem: Environmental > Terrestrial > Soil > Contaminated >...
AAAAACCATGTCTCCCGCAAAGACGCAAAGACGCGAAGTTCAGAGAATTCGGAAGATATTTTTAACTTTGCGCCTTTGCGCCTTGGCGGGATAAATTTTTCTGGAGTCGTTTTGTTCAACATTTCCAAGGTAAGTATCTAAGGAGAATTTTACTATGGCACAGAACCCCGAGGCACTGGCGAAGCAAAAAGCGGAAAAAGTCGAATACGAGTGGGGCACGCTTTGGCCGCACTACCATAAAGAGAAAATGAACTGGGCGACTGGATTTCGCACCAGGGGCGACGTGGATATTCTGTTTCTTTCCGGCTCCACGGGCAGAGATCCTTTTGAAGACGCTCCGTGCAGAACTCCCGACCAAGAACGCGCCGGACGAGGCAAAGTCGTCGGCGGCATCAAGGAGCAGACCCGACAGTGCTGGGATGACATTAAGCACAATCTTGAAATGATGGGCGCGTCGCTCAAGAACATCGTCATGCTCCGCTACTACCTAAAGCGCCGCGAAGATGTCTTCGACATGCGCGACGAGATGTACGCCTTCTTCGAGCAACACGAGCCTGACCTGCGCGCCCATCCCAGGCCGGCCACGCTGCTCCGGGGAGTGGGCATCGACCTGCCGGACATGCTGATCGAAATTGAAGCCTGGGCGGCGGTTCCCCGACAGAAATGAAGAATGGTAAACGAAATGTCTCCTTGGACATCCGCAAAATCCTTTGCGAGAAGGAGGGCGATGTGAAACGAATCGTTTATAGCTGCCTCGTGGTTATGGCGTTGTTCGGCAAAATGGTATCTCCCGCGCATGCCAGGGACCGGTTGGCGATGGGCTACTCGAGCGCCAGCGGCGTGTTCGCCGGTCTGTGGATAGCCCAAGAGGGAAGGATTTTCGAAAAATACGACATCGATTCTCATCTGGTGCTAATCGCTTCGGGATCACTGATGGTGCAGGCGATGTTGGGCGGCGATCTTCCAATCGCCGGGGCTGCGGGAAGTGCTGCCGTCGATGCGAGCTTGGGTGGAGCCGACATCGTTATGTTCGGGTCGATGGTCAAAGTTCCCGCTTTTTACATCATGGCTTTACCGGACATCAAAACGATCGATGACTTGCGTGGGAAGGCGGTCGGGGTAACCCGTTTTGGCTCCTCTACCGATTTCACGATGCGCTATGTCTTGCGCAAGCAAGGGCTCGAACCTGGACGGGATGTGACCCTCATACAAACAGGCGATCTCTTTGCCGCCGCGGCGATGTTGCGCACACGGGCCATCGTCGCGGCTCCGTTCTCCAGTCCGGCCAACCTCCGGGCCGAAGAGGCTGGCGCGCGAGTATTGATGAACATGGGCAAGGCTGGTGTTTACTTTCCGCACGATGCTTTTATGGCGCGCCGCTCTTTTATTAACGCCAATGCCGATCTGACGCGGCGATTTCTGAAGGCCTACGGCGAGGCGGTCTACCGGCTGTTTACGGATAAGGAGCTCAGCCGGCGCGCGATTGCCAAATATGGCCGCGCAAGCGATGCGAAGACTCTCGATACGGTTTACCAGTATGCCGTGGATTACGTGGACAAGATTCCCTACAACTCGCGCGAGGGTATCCAGGAAGTGTTGAACCAGATCGCGCCGAGAAATCCCAAGGCGAAAACGGCCAAGCCGGAAGACTTCTACGACGACCGCTTTGTAAAGGAGCTAGAGACGCAGGGATTCTACAAGCAGTTGTGGAAGTAAGAGGTTTGAGGATGGAAAATTGAGGATTGAAGATGGAGGATCGAGGATGGAAAAGCGAAGATGGAGGATGGAAGATCGAGGATCGAGGAATCAAGATTGAAATTCATTGGTCCTGATAAGGAGGGAGAGTTATGAGGCGCAGAGGGTTTGTTGCCGCATTGGTGTCCGGGCTAACGCTCTTCATTTTTTCAGTTGGCAAGCAAACGGTAAGGGCGGCCGAAACCCGAATTTCCATCGGCGTGACTGAAACCATGGAGACGTTCAATCCCTACGGCGACAGCGTCTCGCTGATGTACAGCGTCTGGTGCCAGGTGCTCGGCTGCCTGGGGACTTATGATTTCGACAAGGGGCAGCATGTCGGTCTGTTGGTGGAGCGCTGGGAGGTTAAAGATCCAAAGACCTGGATATTCCACCTGCGCAGAGACATAAAATTCCACAACGGCGCGCCGCTGACCGCCGAGGACGTGGTTCATTCGATCAAACGCACGCGCAGCGATCCTTTTACCAAACAATTCCAAAACGTTTCGGCGGTGGCCGGCGAAGCCGCGGTCGACAAGCACACGGTAAGAATCACGACCAAGGCGCCGACCGCGCCGCTGCTCGAATATCTATTCGACCGGATTCTGATTACGAGCAAGGCGATCTACGACAAATACGGCGCCGAGGTCGCCGACCGGCAGTATCCCATCGGCGCGGGGCCCTATAAATTTCGCGAATTGATTCCCGGTCAGCGCTTGGTCATCGGCAAAGACAAATCGCATCCGATGTGGAAGCAGTATCCGCAAGCGCCCGACGAGATCGTCTTCCGCCTCATGCGGGAGCCGGAGCAGCGGGTAACCGCGCTGCTCAATAATGAAATTCAGATCGCCCAGTTCGTGCCGCCGCATCTGCGCGAGCGCGTCGAGCGCAGCGCGAATCACAAGATCGTCAAGTTCCACACCGCCGAGATCATGTTTCTGGCGATGATGCCGAAAGTGAAACCTTGGGATAACAAACTGGTGCGCCAAGCGGTGGGCTACGCCATCGATCGCGAGACGATCATGAAAACCATTCTCAGAGGCGAAGCGTCGCGCCTCGATGGACCGATCGGCGAGGGGCAATACGGCTACGATCCGAACTTGCAGCCGAGATACAATTACAATCCCGAGAAAGCGCGGGAGTTGCTGAAACAGGCTGGTTATCCGAACGGCGTCGACGTGGAACTGCAAACGCCAGTAGGGCGTTACACGTTGGATAAGCAGATTACCGAAGCCATAGTCCCGATGCTCACTGCGGCGGGCATTCGCACCAAGCTGATGACGCCGGAATGGGCGACGCTTTGGGCCAATGTTCAGGTTGGCAAAGTTCCGTTCTACTACATGGGTCGCGGCGGCGTGGTCGATCCGAGCGCGGCGCTGTCGCAGTATTTTGAAACCGGCGCTTCGCCGCGCATCGGTTACTCAAATCCGAAACTGGACGAGCTTCTGTCCGCCGAGCGGCAGGCGTTCGATCCGGCGAAGCGCAAAAAGCTGCTCGCTCAGGCGATGAGCATTATTACCGAAGATGCTCCGGCCCAATTCATGTGGCGCCATCAGCTGCTTTTCGGCTTGGCGAAAAACGTCGATTACCGGCCGCTGCCGAGCGAGAGAATTTATGGCTGGAATATGAAAGTGCGGTAGAAGAGTGGGGGGGGAATGGAGTATTAGCCTTACTTCTGCATTCCGATCTGCCGGAAGAAGCCCTGCTCTTCGAGGCTTTTGACCACGCTGTTGTCGATGAAGTGATCGGGGTTGGCTTTGCTCGCTTCTGGCACCGTGCTGAGCTTCAGCGTTTCGACGATGCCCTCCCGATTCGCAAATGGCGGGCGCACGATGTAGTCCACCGAGTATTGATAGGTCGCTTCGATGATGTCATCGGCGCTGTCCCGCGTGTATTGCTGGATGACTTTTTTCGCCGTGGCTTTGTCTTGCAGGAAACGCTGAATACCCTCCGAGTAGCCCTTGAAGAAGCTCGCCACGATCTCGCGGTTGGCTTTTAAATAAGCGCGCGTGGTGATGACCGCCGTGTGCGGGAAATAGACGCCGGCCTTCGCCAGATCGATGAGCGGCTGGGCGCCGGCGCTGCGGGCGCGGATGTGGGTCGGCGCCGACAATGGCGCGGCGGCGATGAGCCGCTTGGAAAGCGCCGCGGCCAATTCGGGCATGCCTCCGAGTTGAAGCACCGTGACATCTTTATCGGGGTTGAGTCCCTGTTTGATCAGCAGGTAACGCATCGCGAAGTCAGTCGAAGCGCCGAAGCGGGTGACCCCCACGGCTTTGCCTTTGAGATCGGCGACGGTTTTGATTTCCGGCAGCGCCATCATGTAGAACGCCGGCACGTTGGCCACGCCGCCGATGAAGACCAAGTCGGCGCCGCCGAGCACGGCATTGACCACGGGCGTCCCGCCGGAAAAGGCGATCTGCGAATCACCCGTGAGAACCACCCGGGTCACTTGCAGCGCCGTCGGAATATAAATGAGCTTGACTTCCAAGCCATGCTTTTCAAATGCCCTGGTTTCTGCGGCGAACCAAAGCGCCGCGTTGATTCCGCTGATGGCGGGATATACGAGGTTGAGCTTGGTCCGAGGCTGCGGCCATGCATGCTCTGCGGCAAAAGCGGCCAGGAAGAGGACGGCGACAAACAACCGTTTCATGACGCGCGCAAGATACGCGGATTGATGCCCAACTGTCAATCAGGATTCCGAAGTGGAACTCACCTCCGAGCCTGGGCGAAGAGCGAGCCTTCCCTAGCGAAGCCAATTAATCCCGGATTCCGCAGTGGAGAAGTGACGCTGTGAACGAGGGGCAAACCTTGCGCAACGAAGACAATGCTTTTCTACCCCTGAGTCCGGGACAAATCTCGCTGCCGTGCGAATTTTGTCAGAGTAATAAGGCGTTGTGCCAAGCGGCAGAAAAGACTTTGAAACAGCACACCTGGGTGTCTTCGCCGCTCCAGGTTCGCCCCTCGCTCATGTTCAACTGCGGAATTCGGGTTGATTTGTGCCTCTAACCCGACATCGATCGGCGGTGTTTCGCCGAGAAATTCAATTTCCATCACCCTGGGGTAGGGAAAAGCCAAAAGGGCTGTGAGACGGTACGGCTAGGTGGCTTCGCAACTCCAGGCTCGCTCCTCGCTCGTTTCGTCAATTTCGACTGCGGAATCCAGGGCCAAGCCAATTGACACTCAAGTCGCCTTTGCGTAGGAATGAGTCTATAATTCAGCAGCGGTTTTTCCATCTCGGGAAATTGAGTATCAGGAGGCACATTGATGGCGAAAGCGAGAGTCGGGTACGCACTAGGGTATGGCAAGTTCACCAACGTGAAGGAGATGGCGGAGGTGATGAAAGCGGCGGAGGAGCGGGGCTTCGAGATGGCGTTTTTCTCCGAGACGATTGAATTGATGCGCGACTCGGTAAGCTCGCTGGCCGCCATCGGCCTGGCGACCAAGAAGTTGACGCTCGGCACGACGCAGATTGTCCGGTTGCGCGGACCGGTGGTGATGGCGCAATCCTTGGCGACGCTGGATGAATTGACCGGCGGCCGGATTACCGCCGCCCCTGGGGCATGCACGAAAAGCCATGCGCGGGTGCACGCTTTGCCTCTGGATGTCGGCGCGACGCCGACGGAGGTGCTGCGCGAATACATCGAGTCGATGCGCCTGCTGTTCACCGGCGACAAGGTTTCCTACCGCGGCAAGTTCGTCAATTTCGACAATGTCGGGCTCGGCTGGAAGCCGATTCGCCCGCATATCCCGTTCTACGTTCCAGCCACGGCAACTATCGGGCTCAAGCTGGCCGGCGCCGTCGGCGACGGGGTGGTGCTCAATGCGGTCTGTTCGCCGGAATATACCGTCAACGCGCTTCGGATCATTAAAGAGTCGGCGGAACAGGCGGGCAGGGATTTCGCGAAATTCGAAGTGGCGCAGATCATCAACTGCTCGATCGAAGATGATCACAAGAAAGCGCTCGACGCGGTGCGCTGGGAGGTTGCGACCAAGCTCGATCCCGTGCAGATATCTTTCATCGCTGGGCCGAAGATGCGCGTTGGCGAGCCCTATATTCGCAAGGAAGACATTCCGCTATTCGAGAAGGCGCACGCCGAAGGCGGCATGGAAGGGCTGATCAAAGCCATTCCCGACTCCTACGTTGAAGGCATGACCGCCAGCGGCACGCCGGACGAAGTAACAAAGCGCGTGCAGCAGTACCGCGACGCCGGCGTCAAAATTCCGCTGCTGCGCCCCGCCGCGGCGCATCAAACACAAAGGCTGCTGGATTTGTTCGCACAATAGTTGTTCAAGGTTCCAGGTTCAAAGTTCAAGGTTTTGACTCGGACGTGAATGACGGAGCTCCGAAACCTTGAACCTGGAACATTGAACGTTGAACGCATCACTATGTACCGCGTCGGCATCGATATCGGCGGCACCTTCACCGACCTCTTGTTGGTCGGCGAAGACGGCAGCGCCGTGATCGGCAAGACCTTAACGACTCCCGGCGATCCGAGTATCGCCGTTGAGGAGGCGCTTGGTCCGGTGCTCGAGAACGGGACGGTCAAAGCCGGCGAACGCGGCACGCTGATTCACGGCACGACGCTGGTGACCAATGCGCTGATCGAGCGCAAGGGCGCGCCGACGGCGCTGCTTACGACCCAAGGATTTCGCGACGCGGTCGAGATCGGCCGCGAGCACCGCTACGAGCTTTACGATTTGAATATCGAATTACCCAAACCTTTAGTGCCTCGCCATTTGCGCTTCGATGTGCCGGAGCGCATCGCCGCCGACGGGAGCGTGCTCGAACCGCTTGATGAGCAATTCGTGCGGCGTCTGGTCGCCGAGCTGCGCGACAAAGGCATCAAGGCGATCGGCGTCTGCTATCTCAACAGCTTTCGCAATCCCGCCCATGAGCGGCGCACCGCCGAAATCATCGCCGAGGTGGCGCCAACGATTCGCGCGTCTTTAAGTTGCGAAGTGGTCGCAGAGATCCGCGAGTATCAGCGCACCAGCACGACACTGGTCAACGTTTACGTTCAAGAGCGGGTGGCCGATTATCTCGCGCAACTGCAAGCCCGCTTGGTCAAGATCGGTTTCGCCGGCGGTTTCTTCGTCATGCTCTCCAGCGGCGGTATCGCCACGCGCGAAACCTCGTCGCGCTTTCCCGTGCGTTTGCTCGAATCCGGCCCGGCGGCGGGCGCCATCGCGGCGGCCGAGGCCGGCATGCTCTGCGGCCATCGCGATTTACTCTCCTTCGACATGGGCGGCACGACGGCTAAGCTCTGCGTCATCGAGGACGGCCGGCCGCTTAAGACCCACGAGTTCGAAGTCGACCGCGTGTACCGCTTTCGCAAAGGCAGCGGTTTGCCGGTGCGCATTCCGGTGATCGACATGATCGAGATCGGCGCCGGCGGCGGCAGCATCGCGCGGGTCGATTCCCTCGGTCTGCTCAAGGTTGGACCCCGGAGTGCCGGCGCCGCCCCCGGACCGGTTTGCTATCGGCAAGGCGGTACGGAGCCGACGGTGACCGACGCCGACCTCGTGCTGGGTTATCTCGATGCCAACTATTTTCTCGGCGGCAAGATGAGGCTCGACGTGGAAGGCGCCAAAGCGGCGTTGGACCGGCTGGCAAAGCCGCTCAAGATGACCGCCGAGCAAGCGGCGTGGGGAATCCATCAAATCGTCAACGAGAACATGGCCAACGCGGCGCGCGCTCATCTGGGCGAGCGCGGCAAGGACCCGCGGCGCATGCCGATGTACGCTTTCGGCGGGGCCGGCCCGGTGCACGGCTATCGGGTTGCGGAGATTCTCCGCCTACCGGCGCTGATCTCGCCGTTCGGCGCGGGCGTGGGCTCGACTTTCGGTCTGCTGGCGGCGCCGCTGGCCTTTGACTTCGTGCGCAGCGCCTACAGCCGATTGGATCAGCTCGACTGGCGGTTTGCCAATGGCCTGCTCGACGAGATGGCGGCGGAGGGGCGGAAGGTATTGGAAGGTTCGGGGCTGCCGGCAAGCGCGATCACTTATCAACGCAGCGCGGACATGCGTTACGTCGGTCAGGGCCATGAAGTCGCGGTGGGGTTGCCGGACGGAACTTTGAGCGGCGATGATTTCGTGCGAATTACAGCGGCTTTCGAAGAAACCTACGAAACGCTATATGGCCGAAAGGGACCCGATGTGCCGTTGGAAGTGATCAACTGGCGCGTGGTGGCGAGTGGGCCGCGCTCGGCAATGAACTTGAAACTACCGCGCGATACGACCCATCGAACCGAGGCACGCAAGGGCTCTCGCTTGGCCTACTTTCCGGAATACGGCCGCTATGTCGATACCCCGGTGTATGACCGTTACACGTTTGCGCCGGGCGCGCAGTTCGCTGGGCCCGCGATCGTCGAGGAGCGTGAATCGACCCTGATCGTGGGCGCGCGAGGGCGTGCCCGAGTGGATGAAAGGTTCAATGTTATCGTGGAGTTTGCCGATGAAAAGTGAAGCCATCGATCCGGTGACTTTGGAGGTGATCTGGAACCGTTTTCTCTCGGTTGCCAACGAGCAGCAGGATGCGCTCATCCGCACCGCCTTCAGCACCATCGTGCGCGAGAGCCAGGACCTCGCCTGCGGCATGTTCGATACCAAAGGGCGGATGATCGCCCAGTCGATCAGCGGCACACCCGGCCATATCAACGCCATGGCGACGTCGATGAAACATTTTCTCGCCGCCTATCCGCCGGACAAGCTGGTGCCGGGAGACGTTTTAATCACCAACGATCCCTGGCAGACCGCCGGACAGATCAACGACATCACGATCACCACGCCGGCGTTCAAGAACGGCAAGCTCGTGGCGCTGTTTGCCAACACCTGCCACAGCGCGGACATCGGCGGGCGGATTCTTTCCGCCGAGGCGCGCGAGGTTTTCGAGGAGGGGTTGCGCATCCCGATCATGAAACTGTTCGAGCGCGGCGAGCCGAATCGGATTCTCATGCAAATCGTGCGCGCCAACGTCCGGCAGCCGGATGAAGTGATCGGCGACTTTTACGCGCAGACGGCGTGCAACGACGCCGGCGGGCGCGCGCTGCTGGAGATGATGGAAGAATTCGCTCTGGACGGCATCGACCCGATCGCCGAGGAAATCATTCGCCGCTCCGAGGCCGCCGTGCGCGCCGAAATCGCCAAACTGCCGAGCGGCGAGTGGACCAACGAAACCTGGAGCGACGGTTTCGAAGATCCCATCGTGGTGCGCTGCAAGGTCAAAGTGGCGGGGGACGAAATCTTCATCGACTTCGCCGGCTCCTCGCCCCAGAGCACGCGCGGCATCAACGTCGTGCTCAACTACACCCACGCCTACGCGAGCTTCGCGATCAAAGCGGCGATCTGCCCCGACGTGCCGCACAACGAAGGCAGCTTTCGCCCGGTGCATGTGAGCGCGCCGCCGGGTAGCATTTTAAATGCGCTGGACCCGGCGCCGGTGGCGAGCCGTCAGGTGATCGGCCATTTTATTCCGAGCGCGATCTTCGCCGCGTTGTCCGGCGCGCTGCCGGGCCGTTTGATGGCGCCGGGCGCCGATCCGATCTGGCTGAGCGTTTGGCGCGGTGAGAACCCGCCCTTCACGCTAACGGTGTTTCAGGTCGGCGGCACCGGCGCGCGCCCTTCGAAGGATGGATTGAATGCCGTCGGATTCCCCAGCGGCGTGGCCGGCGTGCCCGCCGAGGTCATCGAGAGCTTATCGCCGGTGGTCATGAAGCGGCGCGAATTGCGCGCCGATTCCGGCGGAGCCGGCACCTGGCGCGGCGGGCTCGGCCAGTTGACGGAGTTTACGCGCCGCGGCGAAGGCAGGTGGAGCGTGAGCTCCATCGCCGATCGCACCGCCTATCCCGCGCCGGGACTTCTCGGCGGACAGGCGGGTGCCACCGGCGAAGTGACGTTGTGCGACGGGACCCGGCTCAATGCCAAAGCGCTGAAGGAATTGAAACCCGGCGAAGTCGTTCACGTCAATCTGCCCGGCGGCGGCGGTTATGGCGATCCGATGCGACGCGATTCCGAGAGGGTGCGTTGGGACGTGGTCGAAGGTTACGTCTCGCCCGAAAGCGCAGCGCGGGACTATGGGGTTGCAATACGCTTCACGGGAAAACCCGACGACCTGGTCCGCTTGCCGGAGCAGTGGACGATCGATTGCGAAGCGACGGCGATGCTCAGGCAAAAGATGAAAGGTAAAACATGCTAAGATTGTTGCTCTCAGATTCAATCCAAAATCCAAAAGCGGCCCCGCAGACGAAAATCCAAAATTGGGAGGGGCGGTGAATTTAGAAGGAAGGGTGGCGCTGGTGACCGGCGGGGCCGGAGGCATCGGCGGCGCCGTGGTGCGGGCGCTTGCCAAGGCCGGCGTGAGCGGCGTGGTGATCAATTACCGGAAGTCGGCCAAGGATGCCCAAGCGCTCGCCGATGAAATCGTGCGGACCGGGGTCAAAGCTTTGGCGGTGCAGGCTGACGTGCAAAGCGACGCGCATGTGCGCGGGATGACCGGCAAGATTCGCGAAGAGTTCGGGCGCTTGGATATTCTGATCAACAACGCCGGTGTCACGCACTGGGTCAAAGTGTCCGATCTCGAAGGATTGACCGACGCGATGTGGGATGAAATTCTCGACGTCAACGTCAAGGGGGCGTTTCGCTGCACGAGAGCCGCCGCGGAACTGCTCGCGGTCCATCAGGGAATGGTGGTCAACGTGTCGTCGATTTCCGGCGTGCTGTCGCCGTCGACCATGTCGTCGCTGGCCTACGGCACCGCTAAGGCGGCACTCATCCACCTGACCAAGGGCTTGGCCATCGCACTGGCGCCGAAGGTGCGGGTGAACTGCGTCGCGCCTGCTTTCACCGACACGCCGTGGATGAGCGAACACTATGGTACGGCTTACCAGCGCGTGATTGCCCAGGCATCCGCGAGCTATCCGTTGCAGCGCATCGCCACGCCCGATGACGTCGCGGGCGCCATTCTCGGCTTGATCACCGGTGGCGATTTCGTGACGGGGCAAACGTTGATCGTCGACGGCGGGTTGAGTCTAACTTAGGGGTCAGTTCAAAACGTTCAAGTCGTTCAAACCCCCACCTCTTTCCTCCCCCGCGTCGCGGGGGAGGATGAAGGAGGGGGAGGAACGGCTGGAACGATTTGAACTTTTTGAACGAATTGAACGCTTCATACTATGGATCGAATCCGACTCATTTCTGAACTTCACGCTAGCCGCCTCGTTGCCGTGGTGCGCTCCAAGAGCACCGATGAGGCTTTGGCGTTGGCGCGGGCCGCCGCGGAGGGCGGCATCAAATTTGTCGAGATCACCTTTAGTGTTCCCGGCGCGCTGGACGTGATCAAGGAATTGGCGGCGCGCAAAGACATTAACGTCGGCGCCGGCACCGTGCTGGCGCCGCAACAAGCGGAGCGGGCGATCGGCGCCGGTGCGGAGTTTGTCGTCTCGCCATCTCTGGAGCTTAACCTGATCAGGATTTGCCATATGGCCAACGTCGCTTGTTTTCCCGGCGCGGCGACGCCGACGGAGATCGTAGCCGCCCAGCGCGCCCGCGCAGACCTGGTGAAAATTTTTCCAGCTGATTTAATTGGCGGCCCTTATTTCATTCGACAGATGCGGGGGCCGTTTCCCGACGTTCGCTTCATGGTGTCGGGCGGCGTGAGCCTGAAAAACGTCATTGAGTACGTCCGAGTCGGAGTGACGGGGATATGCCTCGGCAGCGCTTACCTGGAAACTCTTCTCGTGGAAAAAGGCAAGAAACACTTCGTCAAGGAGATGCAGCGCTTCGTAAATCTGGTTGCCAAGGCGCAGAAAAAGAAACCGACAATAAGGAAGAGCAAGAGATGAAACCCCTTCATTTGACCGTCGCGTGCGAGGACTACGATCGGACCCGTCCACTCAAGGACGGCATCGTCAAGCCGGAGGGCGTCGAGCTTAATTATCTCGTCATGCCGGTGGAAGAAATTTTCTGGCGCATGATGAAGTACGAGGAGTTCGACGTTTCGGAGCTATCGATGGGCGCGTTCTTGACCGCGGCGGCGCGCGGCCGCCGGCCCTTCGTGGCCATTCCGGTTTTCCCTTCGCGGACCTTTCGGCATCGCTGCATCTTCGTCCATACCGCATCCGGCATCGAGCGCGTCGAAGAGCTGCGCGGCAAACGGATGGGCGTGCCGGAGTATTCTATGACGGCGGCCGTGTGGCTGCGCGGGTTGTTTCAGCATGAATACGGCGTGGCGCCGAACGAAATTAACTGGGTGCAGGCGGGGGAGGAGCATCCCGGCAGAAAAGACCGGGTCGATTTCGAGATGCCGGCGGGGGTGCGGATGGAAAGCCGGCCGGATACGACGCTCAACACGATGATCGAAAGCGGCGAGATCGACGCCATGATGTCACCGCGGATGCCGGGTTGCTTTCTCGAAGGTTCGCCGCGCGTGCGCAGGCTTTTTCCGGACTACCGCCGGGTGGAAATGGATTACTTCAAGAAGTCCGGCTTGTTTCCGATCATGCACGTGATCGTGATCAAGCGGTCGATCTACGAAAGCGAACCCTGGGTGGCGCAGACGCTCTATAAAGCGTTTTGCGAAGCGAAAGACATTTGCATGCGCGCGCTGTACGACACCAACATTTTGCGGGTCAGTTTGCCCTGGACTTCCGCCGAGTACGAAAGCACGCGCGACTTGATGACCGTGGACTATTGGCCTTATGGCTTGGAGCCCAACCGCACCAATTTAGAAACGCTGCATGGTTATCTTTACGAGCAGGGCTTGATCAAGCAGAAACTGAATCTCGACGAGTTGTTCGCGCGGGAAACGCGCGAAGCGTTTAAGATCTAATTTCTTCGATCCCGCTCAGTAACCCCGGTTACCGCCGGGCTCCGGCCAATCCGTTTTTATCAGCCGAATTCCTAGCGTACCGCAGGTGGCGCAATTTTTGTCCCCACCCTGTTGGCGCGAGACTGCCTAGCGAGCGTTTCAGGAACGCTTGGAGCACAGGAATAGACGGCTCCGCCGTCGCTATCTATGCAGAGCGGTTCCGATAATACGAAGATAGGTGACGGGTTAGCGGTGGCGCGGATGGTAAAGCCTGTGAGCTTCAAGGTCACTTGGCAACCGTTATCCGCGGCCACTCCCATACCCACAGGACCGATTTCCACGACCTTGATTTCGCCTTGAGAGCTAGCCGGATCATCAGAATCGAGGTCGTCTGCAATGGGAATCGTTTCGATAATGGTCGGCGGAGCTATTGTGACCTCGTCCGAAGGAAGGACGCTAGGCCCGCACGCTTTGGGCAGGTTTGTGGCCTTTATCGAAGGAACCGTCATGCTAACCGAATCATTGCCATCTACGTTCAGTAACTTGAGCAGGGCGGCGATCCCGGGAGTTGAGTAGCCGGGAGTGGAAGATGTCCTGCGCGCGAACATCAAGTTTTGAATCTCGGGCGGATCGGGCTCCGGCGTTACCGTAATGTTCACGGTGGCCGGCGCGCTGTCGGCTTTCCCGTCATTGACTTGGAACGTGAAGCTGTCCGGGCCGTTGTAGTTGGAAGCCGGAGTGTAGATGATCGTGTTCGCGGTTGTCGATTGGATAACCGCGGCGCGTGCGCTCGGCGGAAGAGCCGAAGCCATGGTTCCCGGTTTTCTGCTTTCTTTCTGCAGGCGCGCTTTCAACTGACGCCGCGCCCGAGAGATCTGGGCTTTAGTCGCCGCAGCAAACTCCGATAGCGTCCCATGTTGAGGAGGAGTCACGACGATGAAAGTCAGGGCGTCATCGTCGGCGTCGCTGCCAGTTAGCGTGATGTTTTTGGGAGTGTCTTCGGCGGTCGTGACCGACTGAGGGTCGGCCACCGGAGGAGTATTGGCCTCGGTCGGCGTCCACTCTTTGGTGACGGTGTTGGAAGTCTTTGTGTTCTCTTGCGAGTCCACGAACGAAGCTTGAATCTGGTCGGTGCCAGCTCCCCCGTCGCCGGTATAGGTAAAGGTGGCCTCGCCGTTAACGTCCGTTGTGTCGGTGCCATTGTCGCCCGCGTTCGGCCCGGAGATCACGTTGAACGTGACCAGCGCACCCTGAACCGGGACTCCGTTATCGTTGCTTACTTTGGCCGTCACGGTGTGCTCTGTTCCGACCGGATTGCTGGCGCTCGTTGGGCTCAGCACGATGCCTTCGCCGACGATGGCCGCTCCCGAAAGATGAAAATAGCCAAAGAAGACATTGTCATTGTTGGACGGGTTCTGGCTAAAGACGGAGATACCGGCGTCGTTGGCAGTAATGAACGGTAGAAGGGAGTAAAGCTCGTCGTCGCATCGTGGAGCCGCGGGGGGACCACAGGTAAGGTCGGTAGCGTTGGGATCGGGTGGATTGGCGTTTGAGTCGTCGAGCCCTCCGACGGTAATCAGCCCGCCGTTGAATGACCCTCCATCATCCTGTCCTCCCGCCGATGACGTGAGTCTCTGACCATTGACGTTCACGATGCTGAATTGGCCTGATGGTTGGAACCCGAAAGATATCCCGAGCCCCATATCGGCGCGGGCCCCCGCAGAATTTGGATCGATGGGTTCTCCGAGAGTGATTGCAAAAGTATCTCCGCTGAGCGCCTGGCCACCGAAAAGGAGAATGATCGTGGTATCTCTGGTTTGCGTAGGGTCGTCAAAGACGACCGCCAGGGCTTCTCCATCGATACAACCATTGTTGGCGGCAACTTCGGCAAAGGTAAAATTGATGCGTCCTGGAGCCGAGGAGTCGACGACTGGTTTTACGATCGAGGTCACATCCGCGCGCACGCTGAAAAAGAAAGCGTTTACAACCGACTCGTCCCAGGCAATGGAAGTTCCGTTAATCGATACACTGTTGTTAGGAATGGTATTCGCGCCGCAGAAACTTGCAGCCATCACAAATGCTTTTTGCACTGTCGCCAAAGCGTTCGGTTTTTCGACCTGGGCGATATGCGACGCGCTATTAGATCCCGCCCCGTCGACTGATAGGAAGAGCTTTCCGGTCGCGGAGAAAAATTCCGTAAGCCCGGCGAACGCCGCCGGCGGCGCTAGGAAGAGCGCCGAGAAAATGAATAGGGCAACAAACCTTCCTGCGAAAATCGCCGTTTTATTTTTCACAGCCATCTCCTAGAGCCGGACAAGTCGATTGGCAGACGTACGCCTGCAAAACTTGCCGCGCTAATCCGCGCCACGTATCTTTTCCGAGCGCGTTGGGCCGGATTGGTGAACCGTGACATCAACAGCTCCTACAAGGCGGAGGCAATTTTACGGAATTGATGGGAATCGGACCTCCGCCCGCGGTGACGGGCGCGATGGTGTTTGATGGTGGAGAGTTGGCCGGCAGACCCTGTATGGGGCCGCCGCCCGTGACCACCAACGCAGCGTCCGAAAGCACCCCCGTTTCAGCCACGCCGTTGCGCACAATCTGGGAGCCGTTGCCTTCGCCGGTGACGGTTCGAGGCAACTGAAACGGCCGGAGTAAAAGGGCGGCGAACTCGTTGGTGATATCTCTGACCGGACTCAGGGTGCAGTTGGCGCCCAGACCCTTGATGTCGGCTGCCGTAAACCGGTTTAGGGTTGCGGTGGGAGTGGTTGCCGGCGGAGGACAGTTGAGCGTAGCCGTACCCGATATCTGCGCGAATGTGCTTTGACTCGCCTCAAGAGATTCTGCGTAAATCATCGAACCCCGTATCGTAGCAACCGCATTGTTGGTGTTGATGATGACCTCGTCGCCCGGTTTCATGAGTTGGCGCGCCACGTTGACCAGAATGGCGCCCGAGTTGAGTTGGATGGTTGAGCGGGTCGCTCCGCCGGGAAGCGTCTCCTCGCGCACCTCGAAGCGGCTCAGCTCCCGCAAGGTAACGGTGGCTTTGCCGCCGAAAAGCATGCGAGCCATGGATTTTTCCCGTGTGTCCACGACATCCCGAAGCATGATGTCGTCTTTCTGGCGCAACGATGTCGGTTTGGCCAGAGCCGGGCGGGTCAGCTGTGCTTGTCCCTGAACGGCGGTTACAACTCCTGGAGCTTGCTGCTGTCCGTAGACCGGATTCAGCGCAAAAAAATTCACCGACAGAGCGGCCGCAAGAAGGATCGGGCTTGTAAATCTCGCCATCTTCGCCTCCGTTCATCAGGTGAACACGATCGATCGCTTTTCGGAATAGCTACGGTGTCGCTTTTATATGTCCGAAAATGGATTGTCAACAGAATTGAAATTCCTTATCTCTTTCGAGTGAGGGAGGCAATACTCAAATCGCGGGCCAACAGCGCACTTATACAGGTCGGCTCGCGTAAGGCGTTGACTAAATTAGAGGAATTAGTTGTCGGCCGGCAGGCCGTGCACTCGTCGCAAGGATCTGGATTCGGGCGGCGGTTCCGTATTTCTCGGTGTCTTCGGGCTTTTCTTAACTAACGGTCAGAAACATCGACTCTTGCGTTCGACGCGACTCTCAATGTGATCGCTTGTCCGGCTTCGGAACCCCGGTCAATTTCAATTGACAATTGACCAAGGTGAGACTAATAATCAGCCCCTAGAGGATTGACTACTTGGCGTCGAACCGAAGCTGTAGGGTGAGATTTTCTTTGGCTGTCCGTCTCTTGGCGGCCTTTTTCCTTTTCCTGGCAACCGTCCCCCTATCCACCGTCCGAGCGCAGTCCCTCAATGAGGGCGCCATTCAGGCGGCGGTCTTCGTGGACCGGGCGGTGGTTGCCTACAGTGACAAGAGATACGATGAAGCGCTGAAGGAACTTCAAGAGGCGCTCCGGCTCGACCCTGAAAACGTTGACGCGCTTTATTACCAGGGGCTTGTCCACGCGGCCATGGATCGTCCGGTGGACGCTCTGGCGGCTCTGGGGGCGGCGCGAAAGCTCCGGCCTGCGGATCCGGATGTCGCGTTTCAAATCGGGGTCCTTTACTTCGGTCAGAAAGAATACGATAAGGCGGAGCCGTTTCTGAGGGAGGTTTACCGCGCTGACCCCAAACGTCCCAACATCGGCTACTACCTCGGCTTTATAGAATTTCAAAAACAAAATTTTCGTGAGGCCCTGGGTTACTTTCGGGCGAATGTCCCGAGCGATGACACTTTCGCTCAGCTTGCTGGATTCTACTCAAGTCTGACGCTGGCCCGTTTGGGCTCTCCAGGGCAAGCCAAGGCGGAGATCGATCAGGCGCTCCGCCTCCAACCCGCGTCACCGCTCACGACACCGGCGCAGCGGCTTGGCGAGATCCTTGGAAAGGCCGCCGAGCAAGAGAAGTTTTTCCGCGGAGAGCTACGCTTGGGCGTTTTCTACGATACCAACGTGCCCGTAGACCCGGACCGCAGCGGTGACGTGACGGCAAGGGCCATACGCGCGGGTCAACCGAGACAACGGAGCGAAGGGGAGTTGGTCAGCCTCGACCTTGCCTACACATGGTTGCGTGCCGTGGATTGGGAAGGGACGGTATCCCACCGATTTCTGCAAATCTACAACAACCGCCTGACGGAGTTTAACGCTCAGAGCAACACCCCTACCTTGAGCATCGTCAATCGCGGTTTGCTGCCCACCGGCTTCGGAGATCTTCCGTACACGGCGGGCGCTCAGCTTAGTTATGATTACATTTCGTTGGGTAACCGACCTTTCACCCAGCGCTGGATCGTGACTCCTTATGTGTCGATCTCGGAAAACGAATCAAACATTACGACCTTCCAATACCGTTTTCAGTGGAAGGACTTTTTCCATGATGAGGACTTTGTACGGCGGGAGATTCGGGACGCCAAGAATTACATGGTGGGCGCGACCCACTTCGTTCTCTTCGAGAAAGGGCGCCACTACCTAAAGCTTGGCTATCAGTACGACGCTGAACCGGCCGAGGGAGAAAACTGGAGCTACCGAGGAAATCGGCTGCTCACGGGCTTCCAGTATACTCTGCCCTGGTGGGATATTCGCTTCCGTTACGACCTCGACGTCCACTGGCGCTCCTACAGGGAGAAAAATAGCATTCTCCCAGCCGCGGCGCCCAACACGGTGCGCCGGCGCGACCGCCAGCCCATCCATCTCGCGGCCATCGCCAAGGATTTTTTGGAAAACTTTACCGTTGCTATCGAGTATCTCTTCGACCAGGGAAAATCCAACCTGGCGCCTTTCGATTACCGGCGCCACATTGTGACTACCAGCTTCGCCTGGCGCTTCTGATTCGTTAGTCGTCATCAACCCGAATTCCGCAGTTGAACATGAGCGAGGGGCGAACCTGGAGCGGCGAAGACACCCAGGTGTGCTGTTTCAAAGTCTTTTCTGCCGCTTGGCACAACGCCTTATTACTCTGACAAAATTCGCACAGCAGCGAGATTGGTCCCGAACTCAGGGGTAGAAAAGCATTGTCTTCGTTGCGCAAGGTTTGCCCCTCGCTCACCGCGTCACTTTTCCACTGCGGAATCCGGGTTCATGGGCGGCCAAACCCTATGAACTCGGCCCAGGGCAGACCCTTGCCTCGATGGGGCGACGAACTTGCAAGGGAAATTTTTGGCTGATTGAAAAGTTTCGCTAAGACCCGAAGCCGCGATTCGCTCTCACACGCGATTCCATAGGTGAATCTGGCGTACGCTCGACGCTCTGCGGGGTGGCGCGGGTGGATTCCGCGAGGGCCCGTTGTTCGCACGGCGACCCAGCCTGCTCGTTTGGCACGGTCGGCCGCGCACATTCGATGTCGTGTCGCCAATCCGGCTCCAGATAATGCTTCAATTCGTGCAAGAGGACGCGCGGGTCATCGATGGAATAGATCCGCTTCTTCTGCCTGTCGAAATAGCCCAGGACCTGCACCTGCTTGCCGCCGACCCTCAGGGCCTCCAAAGTGGAAAGGAGCGGCGGAAGTTCTTGCGCCAGAGACTCGCGATTCTTGTAGAGCCGTACTTCGATCTCGCCTATCCGGTAGACCTCCGGCCCGGAGGAAGTAGCGGCCGCGCATGAGCTCAGCAACAGGCATAGGGCAGCGAGCAGGACCGGTTTCATGCCTTCTTGCACAGAGCAGAAAATATGCCAGCAAAGCGATGTCTGGGCGGCGGCGGAAAAAGGCTCTTATGTCGCGGATATGCCAATATTGGGTGGGTTTGTCGGCCGAGCGGCGGCTGGCAAAATTTTACCGTTTGACAAGGTTCGATTTAGTTTGACACGGTTTGACAGACGGCGGTATCGATCTCACGGGAGGTTGGTTAACTATCTGCTTCATGCCCGGCGGCGCGTACACCATCTGCCGCAGATCACTTATACTTCGTAGACAATTTTTTGAACGCAGCCGGCGAGCGCGCTACCGGTAGTCTCTCATTCCCCAGGGCGTGAACACGATGATCTGCGTCGGCACGGGCAGAGCGGATTTACTGACGGGAAAGATATAGTTGTTGAGATACTTGTGCGGGTAGCCTTTGACGAACATGTCCAAGAGAGCAGTGTTTCCCCGGTAGTGCATCGGAATGGCGATCTTCGGTTTAAGCTGCTGCAAGACTTCACGCGCGGTGTCCGGCGGCATCGTGAAGGTGCCGCCGATGGGGATCATGGCGATGTCCACTTTGCCAAACGCCTTGATCTGCTCCTCGGTGAGCTTGTGGCTCAGATCGCCGAGATGAGCGATGCACAGAGTTCCGAGATCGAAGACAAACGCCGCGCCTTTGAGCGCGTTGCCGAATTGTTGCTGGTAGACCGGAATACTATAAATCAAAACGTCGCCCACCGTCGTACTGATCTTGTTCCATTCCGCGCCGTAGCTCCCCAGGCCGCGAAGAATAAGCGGCTTGCCTTGAGCGAGCTCGACGTAGTTGTGATTGGGGTGCTCTCTGCCGACGGTGACGGCGTGGGGAGTGACGAGCGGCGTCGGGTGCATGCCCGGCGCCAGCGGGTCGGTGATGATCTTGGTGCCGTTCTTTGACGTGATCTGGAAAAAGTTGTGGCCGAAATACTCGATCAGCGCGTCGGGCTCGGCGGCGTGGGCGGGCGTCAACCACCCGCGCGCTACGTCCGGGTCGCGACACGATGAATGGGCCGGTGTCTGCGCCGAAAACGACCAAAGGGCGACGAGTATGACCAGCAGTCTTTTCATCGGCGCCTCTACGAGAAGCTGACGCGCTGGCTGAATTGTTCGGCCTTAAAGAAGTCCGCCACGTAGCCGTTGGCGGGCTCGCGCATAAGATTGGCGGCGCTATCGACCTGATCGAATTTTCCCCTATGCATCACTGCGATCCGGTCCGCCAACGCGACGCCGTCGGCGAGATTGTGGGTAACGTAGAGCGTGGTCAGCCGATGCTCGCGGTGGAAGGCCAGGATCTCCTGGCGCATCTTGAGGCGGTTGGGCGGATCGACGTTGCTCAATGGCTCGTCCATAAGCATGATGCGCGGGGAGGTCGTCATCGCGCGGCCCAACGCCACCCGCTGCTGCTGCCCGCCGGACAATTCGGAGGGCTTGCGCTGAAAAAAACTTTCCTCGATGCCGAGCTTCGACGCCAGCGGGCGCATGAACTCGGAGATTTTTTCCTTCGACCATTTCCGTATCTTGAGCGGTAGGGTCAGGTTGGTGTAGCTCCGTTCGTCGAAAATCTTCATATGCGGCCAGAGCGCGTAGTTCTGGAAAATCATCTGAACGTTGCGCCGTCCCACGGGAACATCGTTCACCGGTACGCCGCCGATGAAAATAGTGCCGCCGTCAGGGTTTTCAAGACCGGCGATGAGCCTGAGTGTCGTCGTCTTGCCGCAGCCGCTCTCGCCGACGATGACGAGAAATTCACCGGCGTTGACGTCAAGGTTGGCTTGGTCCACCGCCACAACCGAACCGAACGTCTTGGTAAGCGCGCGTAACGAGAGGGAAACCACAAGGCCATGCTAGTAAAGGACAATCTAAAAAACAACAACGGAACTGCCAGTTCGAACGCCGGCCAAGGCAATGCGACCCTTCGACTCGATCTTTGCCTTGGCCGGGGGGGGGCTTGCTCAGGATTCCGCCCAATGGGCGTTTTGGAAGGTGCCACAGGCTTGCCCGTGGGGCGCCACTTGGATAAAGTGGCGCGGAGCAAGAATCCCGGATAATGTCCCGGCAGGAGGGTTAGATCATGGCCGAGTTGTTGCCCCCGGAGGAGCTGATCGCCGATCTTCAGAACGCATTACAGCAGCGCCATCCGCGGCCCCATCCGGTTCGACAGCTCTTGCTAAGCGGTCGGCTGACCCAAGAGCAATTGCAATGGTGGGCGAGAAATCAGTTCCACGAGTTTCGCAACATCCATCGTTTCTTCGGCGTGCGCTATCAAAAGTGTCCGATTCCCGAGCTGCGCCGCATGTTGCTCGAAAACATGGTTGAGGAGGAAGGCGAAGATCTCTTCGGCGGCAAGTATCCGAGCCACCGCCACCTGTGGGTGCAGTTCGCCGAGGGGCTCGGGATTGCGCGCGACGATATATTGAACTACGAGCCCTTGCCGGGAATCCGCGCGGCGCTTGAGATGTACGTGTCGCTGGTGCAGCAGAGCCATTGGGCCGTGGCCATCGGCACGGGGCTGGTTTTCGAGGGCGGCGGGCCCAAACGCATGAAGGAGGAGAGAGAGGCGTTGGAAAAATATTATCCCTGGATTCCGATCGCAAGCTTGGATTTTTTCCGCGCCCACGAGTACCATGACGAAGGCCACGGCAATATGGTGATCGACGTCATCAAGAAGCATTGCATGGAGAAGAAGCTGCAACACGAGATGCGCGAGGCGGTGAAGCAGCGCGCCGATATCATGTGGCTGCAAAACGACTGCATCTATAACGCCTTCGTCCGGCCGTCACTATCGGCGGACACGATTCGGGAGATCGAAGGACGGCGCGAATAAAGTTCAAGGGTTCAAGGTTCAAGAGTTCAAGGTTAAATTTGCAATAAGAGTTTTGATATGGTCGACAAAGTTATAGATCTCCGCAGCGATACCGTAACGAAACCATCGGCAGCCATGCGCCGGGCGATGGCGGAGGCGGAAGTCGGCGACGACGTTTACATCGAAGACCCGACCGTCAATCGCCTACAAGCGCGCGCGGCGGAGATTTTCCAACGCGAAGCCGGGCTGTTCGTTCCTTCCGGCAGCATGGGCAACCTGACCTGCATCATGGCGCAGGCAGCGCGTGGCCAGGAAGTCATCTGCGAGGCTGCGGGCCACATTTACAACTATGAAATGGCCGCAATGTCTGCTATCGGCGGAGTGCTGCCGCGCGTGGTGCCCTCCGAGGACGGCATAATAACCTGGGAGCAGATCGCGCCGGCGATCCGCGAGAAGGCTTACTACCGCCCGCAGACCGCTCTGGTAGCACTGGAAAACACCCACAACATGGCCGGCGGCACCGTCTATCCGACCCGCTTGGCACATAAGGTTTGCGATCAGTCGCACGACGCCGGACTCAAGGTTCATTTAGACGGCGCGCGGGTATTCAATGCGGCCGTTTGTCTAGGCGAGAACGTGGCCGAGATGACGAAGAAATTCGACTCCGTGCAGTTTTGCCTGAGCAAGGGCTTGGGCGCCCCTATCGGCTCGATGATCGTCGGATCGAGAGAGTTCATCGAGCGCTGCCGCGTGATTCGCAAAACGCTCGGCGGCGGCATGCGGCAGGTCGGAGTCATCGCCGCAGCGGGACTGGTCGCGGTGGAAGAGGGACCGAAGCGGCTCCATATCGACCACGAGAACGCGAAAATCCTGGCGGAGGGTTTGGCGAAGATCGCGAGGATTCGCATTAGCCCGGAAAAAGTTCAGACCAACATCGTTATCTACGACGTTGGCGAAACCGGTCTCACTTCAAAACAGTTCCTGGAAAGACTGGCGCAGCGCAAAGTGCTGGGCGGTCCGGTCGACGCCCGCCGGATTCGCATGGTCACTCACCTCGACGTCGATCGCAACGACATCGAGCAAGCCCTCAAGATTATCGGCGAGGTCGTCGGCGCCGGGTTCTAACTTCGCCTGGGCTATCTTAGCCGGCCAAACCCAACAGCCTCGCGGCATTGCCGCCGAAAATTTTCTGCTTGTCGGCTTCCGGTATCTTGAGCTGCTTCACAGTATCCACCGCGCGCACAAGCGTAATCGGCACCGGCGGCGAGTCGCTGCCGAAAACGACGTGATCTACGCCGATGGTGTCGATGGCGCACTGGACAGCGGGCGGGTGAAAGCAGACGGTGTCGAAATAAAGTTGCTTGAGGTAACTCGCCGGCGGCCGGGTCATGACATCCGGTTCCCACGGGCCGAAGCTCATATCGTTTCTCAGCTCATAGCCGAAGCCGTAGCGCCCCGGCAGCATCGCCAAGGCGCCGCCGACGTGGGCGCAGACCATTTTTAGCTTGGGAAATTTTTCGAAGCCGCCGGTAAAGATGAACCGCGTGAGCGAGAGCGTTGTGTCGAAGGGCCTGCCGAGCATTTCCGGCAGGCGAAAGATTTCCATCTTCTCGTTGCCGATGGTGAACTTGGGCGGATGGATGAACAGCGGCACATCGAGGTCGCTTACCAGCTCGAAGAACGGCGTCGCCCGGGGCGAATCCAAATATTCGCCGTTGACGCTCGAGTTGATCATGATGCCTTTGAGCTTGTACTCGCGAATCGCGCGCTCGGTCTCTTTAAGAATCTCGCCGCTGTCGAACGGCACCGAGCAAGCGAGGCCGAGCAAACGCTTGGGATGCTTCGCCGTCAGGTCTGCCGCATGCTCGTTGAATTCCTTCACGACCTCCAGCGGATCGTAACCGTCCGGCGAGCGAATCCAGTTGTTGCCGAAGACCGTGATATCCACCCCGGCCTTGTCCTGTTCCTCGAACAGCCCCGGCAAGTCGAATATCGACTTCGGCGACTTCGGATGAAACCAGCTTTGCGGGACTAAATGGGCGTGGCAGTCGATAATCATAAATTCGTTTCCTTCCCAAGTCAGAACATATGTGGTCAGGTGAGGGAAAGTCAAATTTGCCGGATGGTCTTGATAAAGTCCGCTGACCCAATCCGACAAAGGCGGAAATCTGCTTCGGTATGTTCAGAATATTCGGCGTTCGAAGTGTAGTATCGCAATCGGCAATCGGGACTTTGGAAAAACATTCGACTTCGTGCTACTTAGCTCGGGACGGCGCTAACAAAGAAACAGATGCAACGGTTGATCCGCGGGGCGATGGGGGAGATCAAGGCCGATCTCTTTGTCACCGGCGGCAAGTTAGTCAACGTGTACTCCGGCGAGATTCTCGACGGCATGGAGATCGCCGCGATCGATAGGCGGATCTGTTACGTCGGTCCGAGCGCGCAACATACGCGCGGGGAGGCGACGGAGATTCTGGATGCGCGCGGAATGTACGTCTCGCCCGGTTTCATCGACGGCCACACGTGTATCGGCCACTACGCGCACCGTGTGATAACTCGAAGATCTCGCAAATTTTATTGTCGTGGAACCCGCGGGAGGCGGCCTTCGGTGTTTGAGGACTTTGCCGGTGCGTTTGTTTGAAGGGCGATGGGGTTGTGTTTTGCCCTGCGGCTGCGGTTGAGCGGAAGACCTATCCCCGCATCCCGAGACCTTGCCGTTCAGTGCAAACCGATTCGAGACGCGGGCCGACCCAACGGCTTTGCCAGTGGCTTAAGTCGGTTACTTGGGGTGCCGGGTCGCGTCAACAGCGACCGCTAGCAACACCAAGGAGACGGCGACTAGCAACAAGGCGACGAAGATTTCCATGGCTAAAACTCCCGTAGACTTTCGATCTGTCGCTCGATTCGGCGGTGCAGCAACACGATCCCCACAGTAGTTACTACAATTGCGAAACACCCGCCAAATACCAGCAGCAGATTGGCGCTCCCGACGTTAGAGAGAACCCAACCGAACAAACTGATATCCGTGACCACGAAGATTCCGAGCCAAAACTTGAGGTATGCGATCTGCTCCTTGGCAACATCGAGTTCTGACATCCACCCTCCGAACTGGCTCTGTAAATAAGTATACACAAAATCGCTTCCGACGCCACCTAGCTATTATGCCAGTTGAAAAAGCGGCGTCATAAATACGGCCTATCAAATTATTGGCAAGCTGCCGATTTTCCGTGTTGACGCAAGCATGGATGAACGTCGGAGTTCCAGTTGTAATTGCGGCCAAGCTGGCGGTAGCCAGCGCGAGCCGGAATCCAGGAAGGCTGGTATCCCGTTTTCTTGGGAGATACGGCTGAATCGCTCTTCGGATAAACCAAGTTCGCATTCTGAGGAAGGACAACGACCCTTCGACTCGCCTCGGTCGGGGGCTTTTGCTCAGGATTCCGCCCCACGGGCGTACTGGAAGGTGCCACGGGCTTGCTCGTGGGGCTCCACTTTGGTAATCGGTTCGACTTCGTGCTAGTTAGCTCGGGATGGCGCTAACAAAGACACAGATGCAACGGTTGATCCGCGGGGCGATGGGCGAGCTGAGGGCCGACCTGGTCATCACCGGCGGAAAGCTGATCAACGTTTACTCCGGGGAGATTCTCGACGGCATGGAGATCGCCGTGATCGATGGGCGCATCTGCTACGTCGGGCCGAGCGCGCAGCACACGCGTGGCGATACGACGGAAATTCTAGATGCGCGCAGGATGTACGTGTCGCCCGGATTTATCGACGGCCACACACATATCGGCCACTTCGCCCGGCCGTTTGAACATCTCCAATCGTTCTTACCCCACGGCACCACCGCCGTGGTCGCGTCGTGCGACGAGTTGTCATCGGTGTTCGGTTATCGCGGCTTGAAGTTGTTCTTGGACGAAGTCGAGCGGCATCCGCTCCGCGTTTACACGCTGGTCTCGATGGTGGCGCCTCAGGACCCGCTGCTCTGCAATACGGCGACTTTCACGGATGCGGAGATTGCCGAGGCGCTTGCCGATCCCCGTGTGTTGGGAATGGGCGAAATCGTCGCTTGGCTGCGCCTGGTGCAATGCGACGAGGAGGTTGTCAATCGCCTGGAGCTTGCGCATCGTAACGAACAAATCATTCACGGCCACACCGCGGGCGCGCGGGATCAGAAACTTTGCGCCATCGCCGCCGCCGGGATTTCTTCTTGCCACGAACCGATTCGATTCGAAGAGGCGCTTGAGCGCCTGCGTCTCGGCTACTGGACGATGTTGCGCGAGGGATCGTTGCGCCAGGATTTAGCCGCAACGTTGAAGCCGCTGCTCGAGCGCGGCGTCAATTTGCAGAGGCTTATCTTGGTCACCGACAGCATGTCGCCGGACGACGTCGATGAGCGCGGCCATATGGACCATGTGGTTCGGCGCGCGATTGCGCTGGGCATGTCGCCGGTGCAGGCGATTCAATCGGTGACGTTAAATCCCGCGACCTACTCCGGTCTGGAGCAGGAGATCGGCGGGATCGCCCCCGGCCGGTTTGCGGATTTAGTGTTGCTGGACGACCTCGAACATTGCCGGGTGCGAGAGGTGATGATCGGCGGAAAGATCGTCGCGCGGGAAGGATCGTCCCTGGTTCAAAGCACTGCGCGTACTTTGCCTTCCGATATGTTTCACTCCCTTGGCCTTCGTCCGACAATGACGGCGGAGATGTTCAAGATTCCCTGCGCCAAATCTTCGGCGAAGATTCGCGTCATGGAGTTGGTCAATTCGACGATTACGGCGGAACAGATCATCGAGGCGAAGCCGTCCGAGGGCGCGATTACGGCTGATCGTCAACAGGATCTGCTAAAAGTGGCAATGTTTGACCGGCACCATGGCAATAGTAAGATCGCCTTCGGTTTCTTGCATGGGTTTGGCGCAAAAATCGGGGCGGTGGGGTTGACCACGAATCTGGATGAGAACGCGCCCATGATCATTGGCACCGACGACGGCGACATGGCTCTTTGCGCCAACGTTCTGATCGATGCCGGCGGCGGCATGGCCATCGTGGAACACGGCCGCGTTCTTGATAGGATCGAATTTCCGCTCGGTGGAATATTTTCGCTCGAACCGTGGCGGACGGTTGGCAGCGGTTTGCGGCGGTTCCAAACCCGTCTAAAAGAAATGGGCTCGCCTTTCGACAAGCCCATTTTTGCTCTCAGCTTTTTGCCGTTCGTGACCCTGCCCGCACTCAGAATCACGGCGCGGGGCCTGGTCAATGCGAAAGAGCGGATGATCGTTTCGCTATTCGCTGATTGAACCGGCTATGAGGCGGTTTCCTTTTTTACATCTTGGCGGATCGGCAGCACCCGTCCCTCTTTCTTCATGGAAACTTGGCCTTCGAGGACGGCGCCGTCGCCGATCACCAGGCTTTGGGTGTTGACGTTTCCGACCACGGAACCCGGCGGTTGAATTTCCAGTTTCTTTTCAGCAACGATGTCCGCCATCACTTTTCCTTGGACGATTAAAGAAACCGCGTTGATCTTCCCTTTAACCGTGGCTTCCTTTGCGATGGTCACTTGAGCTTGAGCGACGATCTCCCCGTCGACTTCACCTTCGATGGTGGCGGGACCGTCGAACTGCAATCTGCCGTTGATTTTGGTCCCGGGTCCCAAATAAGCTCCCACGCCCGCTGGTACGCCTGCTGGTTTGCTCGCTTCTGCCATAAGCCCCTCCTTCAGGGTATAAGGGCTCTAAATATAAAATATAAACATGATATTGTCCACATTAAAATTCAGCGCGCCTTATCGCCCCATTTTGGCTCCGGCTAGCTTGACACTAGGAAGCTTTAGGATAAATAGTTAATACATTAACCATTGGCTCTCCGGCGATGAATTCGGCCTGCCCTAATTTGCGGCAAATCTTGGGAGATCGAAGATGAAAATTGAAGACCTCAGGGACTATCTCGATATTCTGGAAGAGTACGAAGAAGCGCAAAGGATCGGCGCCGAGGTCGATTGGAATCTGGAAATGGGCGCGATAACCCGACGCGTTTACGATCTCGGCGCCCCGGCCGCGCTGTTCGAGAACGTGAAAGGTTATCCCAAAGGTTTCCGGGCGCTCGGCGCGCCATTGGGTGCGAGCAAACACCCTGGTCACGGGCTTTTTGCCAGAACCGCGCTGGCCCTTGGTCTACGGCCCAGCGCGTCAGCCAAAGAGATCATGTCGACCTATCTCCAGCGCAAAGAGAAACTCATTCCGCCGATTTCCGTGGCGACCGGCCCATGTAAAGAAAACATCCTGATCGGAGATGCGGTCGATGTGCTCAAGTTTCCTATCCCGCTGATTCACGGCGGCGATGGCGGCCGGTACGTCGGCACCTGGCATACAGTCATTACCAAGGACCCGGATAGCGCCTGGGTCAATTGGGGCATGTATCGCTTAATGGTGCATGATCGGAATACCTTGGGCTGCCTGTTTCCCATGCAGCAGCATATCGGCCAGATGTACCAGAAATATGAAGCGATGAACCGCCCCATGCCCGTAGCGGTCGCCATCGGCGGGCAACCGGTGATTCCACTGGTGAGTTGCGTAATGATCCCGCCCTACGTTAATGAAGTCGACGTTGCCGGAGCGCTCCAAGGCGCGCCGATCCCGCTGGTCAAATGTGAAACCGTGGATTTGGAAGTGCCCGCAACCGCAGAAATCGTTATCGAGGGGGAAGTGCTACCGCACGATCGGCGGGTCGAAGGACCGTTCGGTGAATATATGGGCTATGAAGCGGGAAAGTCCTCGCCGAAGCCGATTCTTAAAATCAAGGCGATCACGTACCGCAATGACCCCATCCTGCCGTTCTCAAACATGGGGATGCCGGTGCATGAAGGACAAACGGCCACGGCCCTGATAAAAGGCGCCGAAATTTTCGCCGAACTTAAGAAACTCGGTCTACCGGTAAAAGGCGTTTTCTGTCCGCCGTTCGGCGTGGGACATATGGCTGTGGTGTCGACAGAGGTCCCCTTCGTGAACTTCGCGCGCCGGGTGGCGCACGCGGTCTGGGCTACCAAGCCAGGGTTATTCACCTATTACATTGTGATCGTCGAGCCCGATGTTGATCCCACCAACATGGATGAGGTGCTGCACGCAATCACCACCAAGTGTCACCCCGTTGACGGCATCTACCCAGTGCCCCACAATCCGGGATTTCCCGTGTTGCTGCCATTCCTACCTCCCAAGGAACGGCTCATAGGGGATGCTGCGGGAGTGATCTTTGACTGCACTTGGCCCAAAGATTGGCCGCCGGACATGATTCCGGTCAAAGCGACCTTCGAAAATCTTTGGCCCAAAGAGCTGCAGGAACGGGTGCTTCGGAACTGGCAATCCTACGGGTTTAGAAGGGAATGAATCGAATACCCTCGATTGTTAGGCAGTGGTCAGCGCGCTGAAGGTTCGTTATTTTCGTTTGATCGGCACCGTTTTAACTTTCTTGATACCCCACGGCGATTCAGCGATCCATCGCTCCAGTTCTCTCGCCGGCTTTGGGCGACTCATGTAATAGCCTTGAGCGGTATCGCAGCCGAGCAGAGACAAGCGATCCCATATCTCCGGAGATTCAACGCCCTCGGCGACCACTTCGATCCCTAGATTGTGCCCGAGATCGATGGTGGAACGCACGATGACAGCGTCACTTTCGTCCAGGGTCATCTGACTGACGAATGACTTGTCGATCTTGATGCCGGCCACAGGAAGCTTTTTCAGGTGACCGAGGGATGAATAGCCCGTGCCAAAGTCATCGATGTAAGTTCGGATGCCCATTTGGCTGAGGCGGTTAAGCGCCTCCGACACATGGGCCGCATCGGCCATGATTACGGTTTCGGTGATTTCCAGTTCAAGGCGATCCGGCGGCAAGCGGTGCTCTCGCAACAGACCTGCGATGTAATCCGGCAGCTGCCGGTCGTGAAAATTGCGCGGCGAAATATTGACCGCAACCGGCATGTCGATTCCGTTGCGGTGCCAGGAGCGACACTGGCCCATCGCTTCCGATAGCACCCATCGGCTCAGCGCGTGAATCAACCCGGTGCGCTCGGCAATGGAGATGAATTCATAGGGCGGAACCAGACCCATCTGGGGATGATTCCACCGGATCAAGGCTTCGAATCCGCGCGTGCGTTTGGTTTTGATGTCGATTTTTGGTTGATAGTGCAATACGAATTGATTGAGTTCGATGGCATTTCGAATGCCGCCCAGGTAGACGAGTTTTTTTTGACTATAGGGGTCGTCCTCCGGTTCGTATAGGGCATAGCCGCGTCCTAACTGTTTGGCCTGATCGAGGGCGATGGCTGCGCGCTGAAACAATAAGAGCGACTTCTCGCCATGATCTGGAAATAGCGCCGCGCCGATGCTTCCTGAAAGGTCCACGGGGACACCCTGCGCCATGAATGGGGGATCGAGGGCTCTTAAAATGTCGGCGCAGATCACTTCGATGCCGGCAGAAGTGACGTCCGGAAACAGCGCGGCGAACTCATCCCCGCCAAGTCGGGCTCTTGCGTTGCACCCGTTGGTCACGCTGGCGAATCGACGGGCTACATCTCTAAGCAGGGCGTCGCCATATTGCGGACCGAAAGTGTGGTTGATTTCGCGAAACCGATCTAAACCCAAAACGCACAAACCGAGGGAGCGCTTCTTACTTCGCGCCTCATCGATTTCCTGTCGCAGTTGTCTCTGGAAGAAGCGACGGGTGGAGAGTTTGGTGAGCGGATCGCGTTCGGCGCCGTTTCGTGCACTTCCTGCCATCTCACTGGTTCCTACTTTTCTTTGCGGGTTAAGGCCGTGATAATCGATTGACGATGCCAAGGCATCGCGATCTCTTACCGCTACACAACTGGCGTGCCCCCGCCAAAGAGTTTGCCCCAACGGCCCGGCCGGCGCAATATCATAAATATCGCTTGTTATCCCGAAAATTCACTTCCAACATGGGCCGCCGAACGGGTCAAGAATATCCGCGATCAGAAAATTGGCAGATGACGAAAGTTAAAATGAGAGTGAATAGGATTTTGTTGAAAGAGAAAGACAATCATTCAAATCGTATCAGCGACAAACAGCAAGGCGCTTTAAACGTTGGTTGATTGCCCGTGCCTTGTTGGCACCGAGCTCTCTTCATCCTGTACCCACTCCTGAAAGCGGCTTTCCAATATACGCCATTGCCCGCCAACTTTGAAAGCCGGGATTTGCCGGTGCTGGATCATCCGGTGCAGGGTGCGCTTGGAAATCTTCAGGATAGTTGCAGCCTCGGCGAGAGTCAGCAACTTAATAGCCGTATCGGTTCGTTTCATAATTCGTGCTCCCGAGCTTGGCTTCTAACCAGCAAGCCTTATGCCATTGATACATACTTCGTAACGTATTGTATTTAAAAAAAATTCAAATTGTTGGACTCCTCCTGAAAGCGCCAGTTTTGGAACATATCGACACTTTCAGCCGAAATTGACACTCAAAGGGATGATGCATCAAAAAAAATCGGATTCAATTCTCAACGTTGACGATTAGCTTGTTGAGAAACCCTCCGCTGAACCTTCGGGAACCTCAGAGCGAACGGAGGAGCGGTGAAGATCTTCTGTGCCTACTGAAGCACTCGAAACGGGAAAGCCGATTTGGGCCTAATTGAGGTTACGTGATCATGGGAGCACAGCTGGTTAGAATGGTGCGAGGAGGGGGATTTGAAGAGCCGCAAGCGAAAAACGACGCCAGCTCGGAAGACTTCGATGTCATTGATATTTCAAAACTAAAGAGAGTTGGCGAGTGAAAGTGCCTATCCCCAAAAGTCCCGCGTTTCACCCATCAAATCCCGCAAAAACCGAAACCTTTTACGGAACCTTTTCGGCTTGTGAACATACACGGAAAGGAACGATGACGAGGCGGTGATGGGTAGCGGGACAGAAATGATATTTCTCCGCGGGAGTCCATGTGGACGAACGGGCGCGAGGAAGTCTCTCGAAGCGGAGCGAAGAGAGTCTTCCGCGCAAGGGTGGGTAGGAGATCAATAAACGGTCGTGGCGCGCAGTGAAACGAAGTGCGACGGCTCACCGCCGTTGACCGGGATTCGGCGCGAGCGTTCCGAGGGCGCGCAGAAACGGCGGGAATACGAAACAGACCTCCGGGGAGCGGGCCTCCGAGCGAGCACCAGCGATCCCGGCCCGTGCGCCCGCATGGTTGATTGCGGTGGGGTGGTGTTGGTGACGGTGGCGGCGTGGCGGTCCTGAGCGAGCGCTCGGCGCGGCCTTAGCGAGCAATCCGAACGGGGCGGGAGAACTAGCGACGTGGGTTGCGGGGTGTCCGGTAGGGGTGGAAGTGGTAAAGAGCCCTCGTCTCGCCCTTGAGCGTCTCCAGTGTAATAACTCGGCAACCTTATTCGCCCAAAGGGCACGGGCAAAGAGTGGGAGGCTAGAGGTCTGGAGAGCGCCGGGCGAGAAGGGGGCGCCGTCGCGACGGTCTCAAGACTGGGCGGGTGTTGTGTTGCGGGTGGTGGATTTGCGCTTGTTCGATTTGGTGAATCCAAGGTGACGAAAGTTCCATGAATTGTGACACTGGGAACCTATCGGCGCGCCAACGCCTGGCGCTTCCGATCATAGGAGCAGAGCCGACAATCGAAGGCGCGGCGGAGAAGATCGGTGTCACCCGTAAAACCATTTACGAGTGGCTCAAGAAGGAACCCTTCAAGCGAGCCTTGGAAGAATCACGCAAGGAGTTTGTCGAAAGCGCGTTTCGGACGATGCGGCTGGCGGCGAGGCAGGCGGCGGACAAGATCGTTAAGCATCTGGACTGTACTGACGAAAGAATAAGTCTTCGAGCGGCGGAGGACATCATCGAGTTTACGCAGAAGGCGCTGGAGCATGAAGATTTGGAGAAACGCATCGGTGCTCTCGAGGAGAGCATCAAGCAGAAAAAAAGAAAGTGATTATGGGAAACATTGAGCGCAGACTAGCACGGCTTGAGGGGCAACAGGGGGCCTGCAATCATCGATCGCCCGTGATCCTGGCGAACCCCGCGGAGGAAGAAGTGGAGCGGCGAAAGAACGAGCTGGCCGAGTGCCCTAGCTGCAAGAGGCACGGACAACCAAAACTGATCATCATGACGTATCCCGAATTCGATTGAGTCTCCTCATTTATCGATGGAACGCGGGCGTCTCGCGAAATACTTCTTACTGGCAATGCACCATCATTGCGCCGCGGTCACGGCGGGCCGGGAGCTAAACGGACGCGCACCTACACGGCACACGAGGCGATTCTCTTCTGTGTCGTGGCGAGAAAGTTCCCGGCGATTTGGTTGGAGGAGAAAACAGTTCAATCACAGGGGGAACGTGTTGGGTGAGCGGTGCTCGACGCGCATCCGCTCCAAGGGGAGGTTGGGCCGTGTTTTCTATCTAAGGCGGGTAACTCGAATCCGCTGACTTACACCGTCAACCTGCATTTCGTAGCCCCCACGAGTACGGAAAATCAAGACCTTTGGCCGGTATTTGTAGGAATACATGTACGCATAACTGGCCTGTTGCCAGATTTGGCCATTATCGAGCTTGAAGATGGTCTCCCCCTCCCAACCAGAGAATTCCCCGTCGATTCGCGATTCAATCACGTCCGCCGTCGGAGCTGCTTGAGGTTTAGATGGAGATCTTCCGGGCGCGAGTGGTTCGACATTGAGTGTCACTCCGCCAACCACCATTTTTCGCCTGGATGGACAAATAATTACGTCTGTGTAGTACTCATACATGTACTCGTATTCGTATTTCACCTCCCAGAAGGACCCGTCAGCTAGCCTAAAGATCTCACCGTGGTTCCCCATGAAGGGGGTGGGGCTCATTATGGACGACTCATAACAGGTCTGGGCTAACACCACACCGGGTATCATAATGAGAAGTCCGACGAGGAAGGCTTTTTTGAGGGCCATACGTGTACCTCATCCTCTCGGGTAGCCCAACGTCTAGCCTTTTATCCCCAAAGCGTGGGGGCAATCAAGCTCAAAAACATCCTCGCGTCCACTCTGACTCAAGTGATGTCTTTTGCCCTGGGAACTGTTCCGGCACGGGCCGCACCAGCTAAATGCTAGGTGGTTTTACAATTCAGCACTCCAATCATGTTCCTTGCTGAAGTTCCAAATATTGCGCACCCAAGGACAAGCCGCGCAGCGAGCTTTTTGTCAGGCAAAAGGTCAGGCTGAATATGCTCGTGAAGGATTTGAGGCCACTGCTCCGGTGGTGACGAAGCATATTCTTCTATTGCGTCCTTCAAGCGACTAACGCCTTGCGCTTGTGATGAGAAGCCGAGCGCGGTAGCAACGTCAACGTTCGATGTGTACAAGGCAACAGAACTGTCGATGGATTCTTTGGGCACCCTTCCAGCAATTACATGTGCCGCCGTTAGGACGCTCAACATTTGCCGGAGCACCGTCTTTTCTAGGTCGACTCTCCACCGAGCACGAAATTTTTGAAACCAAGCTCCGTACCGCGGCCTCTTCGGAAAGCCGAAGTCCTGCCACGGCTCGTCCTGGAGCACGGTATGTAAACAAGTGCCTACGGCTTCGGCAACGGCAGAATCCATGAAACGCCCAACGTTTAGCGTTTTATTCCTAAAGCGTGGGAGCAATCAAGCTCAAGGCTGATCCTGGCAGGAGCGACGGAAGGGATAAAACGGGTTGGACGTAACCACGGACGGCGGTGGTCGAGGTTACCGGGTAGTCCGTGGGTCATCGGCGTCTCTCCATCTGGTTCAGCCCCGGTATCGGCTCCACGGCCTCATCTGGTCTCAATTCCCGGACTGTGGGCGCCTTGACGGGTTTCGCCTCCAGTAATTCCCAACCCCGACTGCTCAATCGGTCAGCCTCGCCGGTAAAGCGGCTGATTCTAACGAGCTGTCCATTACCCCAACTCCGATAGGTGTACGGATCGAACCACAAATAGAAGCCTTGCAATAGAACAACCATCAAGAGAAGCCAATGGAGCCAGTCGAGTCTTTTAAATCTCAGTGTGACTTGTTCTTTGCTCAATGGCGTTACGTCGGTCATTTCACTTTCTCCTTTACAATCTAGTTCTCTTTGCCGCAGAATTAGAAGTTAGTGGCAGTCTCCCACCGGTCAACGGTGGCCGTCAACGGAAAAGTTCCCTTGTCGTTACCGAGATCCCGCATAATCTTTAGTGGCAAAGGAGTCGGCTTGGCCGGCGAAAAGCCCGGAGATTCTCACACGCGGGGCCTGGCCCCTTGTTTTTCGAAAGCAGGAGCACTGACAGGAGGCGGGATGGAAAAGCAAGCCGATGATTGGCCCCTCTCGATTCACAAGAGTTTTTGGGGAGACTGGGCCTTTGTAAAGTGGCAGGCTCTCCGCAGGAATCGACGTTATCGGAGAGACATTGCAAGGCTCTACAAACAAAACGCCAACTTGTTCGAGACATCGCCGATAGCTCATCTTCTGAGAGAGTATCGCCCGCCTACAGATGAATTGAGCAATTACAATCCGATACTCTGCTCGACAACTGCTCGACGGAGCTATCGTTTCTCAGAGTGGTGTTTTTGGGCGAGAAACGAGAGCGCCGCCAGAAACTTAAACAGACGCATGGAGAATGAGATCGTGCCATTCTACGATGGCATGGAGAGTGAACTCGTGCCAGCCTACGATGCTAGCATCGAAATCCCCGAGAGGGGCCTAAGTAGAAAGTTTACTACCAAGCAATTCAATTGTTCGCCGGTCCGCCCCGACGTGTGTTTTCCGCACCCTGACTTTTTAAACCAAATGCACTCCCTGCCATTTGCAATTCCTGTTCAGCCATTGATGCGGAAGCGCGCCTGTCGTCCATATGAAGTGCTCGTTGAGACGGGGCTCACAAAACCAAAATACCTAGCGTTGGACATTTCGTTTTCGAAAGACGTAATTCGCCGCGAAGTTCTAGGCTACTTAAACCAACTCAAAACTGTCGTGAGAGCAAGGCGGCAAGTCATCAACGTTAAGCCGGTTCTTCGGAGGATAATCGCGCAGATTCCCCGACGCAAAATCTCGCTTCACGCGGACGTAATACCTTGTTGGTTCGCCGTCTGGGATCTGAGACAACAGCGAATCCCATTTCCGAAGATTGCCGGAAGGCTCTGGCCGCAGGAGTACGACCCAGACGACAAACTCGGTTTTCCCGGACTTCCGGGAGACGAGAAATATCCCGCGGTGCAGCGAGCGCAAGACTACTACGACAATGCGAAATCTTTGATAGAAACACTTATCATGCCTAGCGAAAAATCAGCTACTTAGGCCCGCTCGCCACCCTACTTTTCCTCGACATGGCACGCAGCCTTAGGCTACCGCACACTACTGTGCGGAGGTACGCTATGAAAGGACTGCTTGTTTCAACCGTTGCTCGCGCCGCCGGTGTTCATCCGGAAACCGTGCGACGGCTAGAACGCAGGGGGCTCATAAAATCGCGGCGTGATGTAAATGGCTGGCGACGCTATCCGCCCAATACGCTGGAAACGTTAAAACGGCTCTACGGTTTTGATGGAGTGCCGTTAGACGCGATGGGAAATACAAAGGACAGCGAGCGATGAGTGATCTCGAACAGTTCCGCGACGCGATCCGAGCCGCTGGCCTGGAACCGCCGCACGTGATCGAAGCGGACGGAAAGCTTCATCGCTTTCCCACCAACGGTAAACGCGGCGATGACGCCGGCTGGTACGTACTGCACGGCGACGGCATCTCATCCGGGAGTTTCGGCGACTGGCGTACAGGAGTCTCAGAATCGTGGCGGGCCGACAGTGGCCGCACTCTGACCCCCGCCGAGAAAGCGGCGCACCGGGCGAAGGTGGAAGCCATGAGAGGCGAACGCGAAGCCGAAGAGGCCCGGCGCAAAGCCGAGGCCGCGGCGAAGGCGGCAGCGATCTGGCAGGCGGCACAACCCGCCCCCGACGATCACCCTTACCTGACCCGGAAGGGTATCAAGGCGCATGACGCGCGGCTCCACAACGGCGCGCTGGTGATCCCAATGCGTGACGGCAGCGACCTTCATTCTTTACAGCTCATTCAGCCGGATGGTGAAAAGCGATTCCTGACCGGCGGGCGGGTAGCCGGATGTTATTTCGCCATCGGTAATCCGAAAGGCGCGGCGGCGCTGTGCATCGCCGAGGGCTTTGCGACCGGCGCGACGATCACCGAGGCGACAGACTATCCAGTAACGGTGGCCTTCAATGCCGGGAATCTTGAGCCGGTGGCGCGGGCGCTGCGAGCGAACTTTCCTGAGGCGACCTTGATTCTGTGTGCCGATGACGACGCGGAGACCGCAGGCAATCCGGGATTGACTAAGGCAACGGCGGCAGCACGGGCGGTAAACGGCAAGCTGGCTGTCCCTGACTTCGGCGCCAACCGACCTGAAGGGGTGAGCGATTTCAACGACCTCGCCGCGCTGCGCGGCGCGGAGGCCGTCAAGCGAGCGATCGAGGCTGCAACGGTTCCAAAGTTGCGACATGGCGGCAAGGGGTTCAATCTCGTCTCCGCGGCCGACCTGCTCGCAGCGTCGGAACCCGACACGCGTTGGACATGGGATGGGGTCTTGCCCGAAGCGGGAATGTCCCTGGTTGTTGGCAAGCCGAAGGCCGGCAAATCAACGTTTGCTTTCGCCCTGTCGATAGCCGTTGCCGGGGGACAAGATTTTCTAAATCGCCACACTTCCAAGGGCACGGTCGTTTATCTCGCTCTCGAAGAGAAGCGGGCGGAAAAAAGAAGCTCGAAGCCGCCGGCGGTCAAGTCGAAAATCTATTCTTCGATTTCGGCGCGGCGCCGGTGGACGCGGTAGCAAGCGTTAGCGATCTCGTCAAAGACACCAAAACTCGCCTGCTGGTGATTGATGTTTTGCAAAAATTCATCCGCGTTCGCGATCTGAATGACTACGCTCTCGTGACGAATGCTCTTGAGCCGCTGCTCACCGTTGCGCGGGAGTCTGGTTGTCATGTTCTACTGACACACCACGCCGGCAAGGCCGATCGCCCGGATGGCGACGAGGTGTTGGGTTCGACGGCGCTGCTCGGCGGGGTGGATACGCTGGTTTCGATCAAAAAGAGAGAGAGCCGGCGGTCGTTTTTCACTATTCAACGCTACGGTGACGACATTCCGGAGACCGTCATTGCGCTGCACGCCGACGGGCGGCTTGACGCCATCGGTAACCGCCAGGAGGTCGAGATCGAAGAAACCTGTCCCGCGCTACTCGAAACGCTGGGCGACGCGGAGATGATGCGCGATGATATCCTTGAGCGCGTCGAACGCAAACGGTCGGTGGTACTGAAAGCCCTGGCACGGCTCTGCGATGAGAAAAAAATCGCGCGCAGTGGCAGCGGCAAGAAAGGCGATCCCTTCAGCTACAAGAAGATTCCCGTTTTTCCGTTCCCGAGTACCACGGGGAACGGCGGAACGGAATCTGAAACCGCTTCTAACCCCGTGTCTCGTAACGCCTTATTCCGTTCCCGCGATTTTTCAAAAACTGATTCCGTTCCCGGTGCGAGTGACGACGGGTGGGAAAGCTTATGACACCCGCAATTCAAGTCCGAAAAACCCCCGACGGTCGAATCCAGGCCCGGCGGAAGGACGGCAAACCGTTGACCCCGGAGGACCGGCAGGAGGCCCGACGATTGGCCGTCATAGAGGAGCTACCGTCCCGCGCTTGGGTCGTGGACGAAATCCGCGACGGCGAAACGCTGAAGGCCGTCAAGATATGCTCCGCCGCGTTGGAAGATCATCTCTGGCTTGTCATCGACCGCAGCTATCAACCGACTGACGGGCTGGCGATTTATTACCCTGAAGAACTTCCCGAACTGAAAACCAAGACACCGGAGCAGCTCAAGGAGATCCACAAGGTCGAGCTGGCCTTTCCCGGCTGCCGGGTGATTCAGGATGGGGCGGAGAGGCTAAAGTCATGAAAGGCGCAGAAATGAAAAAGCCAGAGATTGTGTCTCTGGCTTTTTCCGGTAGCTCTCAGAGAGAGAGCCCCTTTCGCAAGGTGAATTTAGTATCGGCCATGCGGTCCTTGTTGTCAAGGGTCAAACGCTCAGGGGAAAGGGCGCCTCTCGCAAGCTTCGCGGTGTCCAAGGTTCAACGTGCCCCGGCAGGGATTCGAACCCTGGACACTCCCCTTGCGAAAGGGACGCTCTATCCACTGAGCTACCGGGGCACGGTCAGTCCATAGCACGCGGGATAACGCTGGAACAAGCTCTTTGTGGCTGAAGAATACTTAAAGATTTCCGAGGTGGCAGCACGGCTCAAAGTGAGCCCGAAGACCGTCAAAAACAAGATGGCAGCGGGAATTTTTCGGAAGGGCGTTCATTATTTCAGCCCGGCCGGACTCGGGCCGCGTTTCAAATGGTCCGCTGTTGTTGCGTGGTTGGAGCAAGCCCAAGAGCCGGCGAGTGAAAGCGACGACGATTCAATCCCGATGCCGCGCAGTTATCGGTTGAGAAAACCTTGCAACGGAAAAGTTAGCATTGCCTCTTGATAGGCCGAAGCAATGAGTTTATATGAAACGTATAGTCATGGTCGGCAAAGAGCTAAGAGCAATCCGAGCGCGTTTGAGGCTTACTCAGGTAGAGCTTGCCGAACGTGTTGGCGTTGCCTCCAATACAGTCGCGCGCTGGGAACGCGACGAAATGACAATGAGAGAGCCGGCGGCGAGATTGATTCAAAGCATCTACGCCGCTAAGAAGAAACGCGCGAAGAGGGCACGCTAATGGCTTGCAAGGTGAAAGTGAACCGACACGGGCATCTGGCATTTCGCTTTTACTGGAACGGGCGGGAATTTTGGCAAGGAACGGACTGGAAGGATACGCCCAAGAATCGAACCAAGGCCGAAGGTAAGGCGGTAGAGATCACCGAAGAGATCAAGGCCGGCACGTTCAATTATCTCAAGTGGTTTCCCAATGGGAACAAGGCCGATGACTTCAGGCCGAAGATTGACAAGCCGGCGCCCCAAACCATTCGGCAATACTATACCGAGTGGATCTCCGCCAAGATTCCGCCCCTGGTCAAAAAGAGCCGAGCGAGGAAGTACCGGAGCCATTTCGAGGTTCATATACTACCGTTTCAGGGAAATGTTGACCTTTGCGCCTACGGGATGGCCGAAATTAGAAAGAATTTGGTTGATCTGGTCGATAACAAGAAGCTAGGCGTGAAGAGTGCGAAGAACGTGCTTAACGCGTCGCTGAGGGCCTTTTTCCGCGATGCCAAGGCCGAAGGGTTGATAGAGCGCAATCCGTTTGAGGATCTGCCGCGTAACTGGTGGCCGAAAACCGTGTCACCGGAGCCTGATCCATTTAGCGAAGAGGAACGCGATCGGATACTCGATTACTTTTTCAAGAAACACTGGGCGACATGGCCCCAGGGCTGCGTCTTCTTGCACAGTTGTTTCTGGGTTGGCTCAAGGCCGTGTGAGTTGACGGGCCGCCGTTGGAAAGACTTTGACTCCATCACCGGCGAGTTATCCATCACCACATCACGCACTGAGGGCGAGGAAGGGCCGCCGAAGACCGCTAACAGTGTAAGAACGATCGACCTCCTATAGCCTGTCGCTGATTACCTGAGGCAAATTAAACCCCTGCGGGCTCAACCGGATGACTACATCTTTTTTGACCTGCGAGGGATGCCCATCCGGCAGGAAAAGTTCGGCGAGCACCATTTCCAGGGCGCGCTTACGGCCTTAAAAATCCGCCATAGGGACTTCTACCATTGCCGGCACACGTTCATCTCGGTCATGCTCAGCCACGGCGAGAACCCAAAGCGGATAGCTGAGTACGTCGGAAACTCGCCCGAGATCATCTATCGCAGCTACGGGAAGTGGATCGGGGGGCATGAAGGTTTCGGAAAAGCGGCCCTGAAAGCCGCAAAGGCGAAACCTAAACCGAAACCTTTTCAGGTTTCAAATCAGGAAATAGTGAAAAAACAGGCTGTTGGTATGGTGCGAGGAGGGGGATTTGAACCCCCACGCCATTTCTGGCACTAGCCCCTCAAACTAGCGCGTCTGCCTATTCCGCCACCCTCGCGAAGGATTAGCGTTACGGACTCTTACTGTTCTGCGGCGGCGGCGCCGAGGGAGACGTCGCTTTGGGATCACTCGCAGGCGCGCTCTGCTGGGCGCCGGGCGCGGCCGATTGCGCGGGAGCTGCCGGTGCCGTTACCGGTGGTGTGCGGCTGTCAAAGATCGTTGCCGACGGCTTACGCCCGGCGAAATATCCAAGCGCCAGCGAAGTGAACATGAAAACGATGGCCATGCCGCTGGTGAGCTTCGTGAGAAAGTTGCCCGCGCCGCTGCTACCGAAAATGGTCGCACTGGAGCCGCCGAATACCGCTCCCACCTCGGCTCCCTTACCGGTTTGAAGCAATACCACGAGGATCAAGCCGATACTTACAATGACGTGAATGACCGTAATGACGATGATCATAATTAATTCAACTCTTGGTTAAAGCAACGAGCAATTGATATAAAGGACTCCGCTGCCAAACTTGCTCCCCCGACGAGAAAACCGCCGACTTCAGCCGTCATCGCCAGCGGCGCGGCATTGTCGGGCTTGACGCTGCCACCATAGAGGATGCGTGAACGAGATCCCGCGGCCTTCCCGAACCGGGCCGTGAGTACTTGGCGAATTCGGCGATGCACCCTTGCGATCTGGACCGGCGATGCGTTTTGGCCGGTTCCGATCGCCCATACCGGTTCGTAAGCAATTTCGATGTTGTCTATATCATTTTTGGCTATCCCCTTCAACGCGATATGAAGCTGCCGTATGATGACCTTGGCCGTTCGGCCCTGGCGCCGCTCCGCAAGAGTCTCTCCGACGCAAAGGATCACTCGGATCCCGTTGCGCAGCGCGGCGTCGAGCTTTTGGGCGACGATGGCGTCGGTTTCATGAAAGATATGCCGTCTTTCCGAGTGGCCCAAAATCACTGAATCGCAGCCGACATCCCGGAGCATCGTCGGGCTCACCTCGCCGGTGAACGCGCCGCTCTCCTGCCAATGGCAGTTTTGCGCTGCCACACCGATCGTTGTGCCGCGGAGGCTTCTTTTGACGGCCACAAGCGCGGTGAAAGGCGCGGCGACGGCGAGTTGGACCGGGGCAGGTTTTCGGCGTTGTAGGCGAACGATGTCGCGCACCAAACTGACGCATTCCGCTTGGCCGCCATGCATCTTCCAGTTCCCCACGACGAGAGGAATGGTCATGCCTCCACCTCGAGCGCCTTGATTCCGGGAAGTTCCCTGCCTTCGAGAAACTCAAGCGTCGCTCCGCCGCCGGTCGAAAGATGGGTGATCTTTTCGGCAACTCTGGCAGCCGTGACCGCCGCGACGGTGTCACCGCCGGCGATGATGCTCACGAGCTTGGAATAATTTTCCGCCAGCGCCAGCGCGAGAGCCCGGCTGCCTTGGCTGTAAGGCTCGAGTTCGAACAAACCCACCGGTCCATTCCAAAGGACCATTTTGGCCTTGCGAATTTCATCGATAAAACGCGCTACCGTTTGCGGACCGATGTCTAGGCCCATTCGGTCAGGTGGAATCTCGGTACTGCCCACGACGGGGTTTCTTTTGTCCGCGTCCCCGGTGACGTGATCCACAGGCAAAAGCAAAGAAACGTGTCGGTCGGCGGCTTCTTTCATCAATTGTTCGGCCAGGGCGATCTTGTCGCTTTCGAGCAGAGATTTGCCGATGTCTACTCCCTTTGCTTTGAGGAACGTGTACGCCATCCCACCGCCAATTAGAAGAGTGTTGACCTTCGGCAGCAGATTGCGAATGACGCCGATCTTATCCGAAACCTTCGCGCCGCCCAGAACAGTCACAAAGGGAGATTCCGGCTTAGAAATTACCCGGGACAAGTAATCGAGTTCCTTTTGCAGCAATAAGCCGGCGGCTTTCTCCTTGAAAAGGGCCGCCATCCCCGCAATCGACGCATGGGCCCGATGCGCAGCGCCGAAAGCGTCGTCGACGTAGACATCGGCAAGGGCGGCCAGGCTTAGTGAAAAAGCGGGATCGTTTTTTTCTTCCTCTCTGTGGAAACGAAGATTTTCCAACAGAAGGATCCGATGGCTGGACTCGCGCGCAAGCCGCTCTACGCCGGCGCCGATGCAATCCGGCGCCATGATCACGGGCTGGCCGAGCGAGCGCTCCAGATAGTCGCGCACGGGAGCCAGGCTAAACTTGGCGACGACTTTCCCGTCCGGGCGGCCCAGATGGGAAGCGATGACAACTTTTCTCGCGCGCTCCAGGATTAGCCGGATGGTCGGCAACGCGCTCTCGATCCGGTGCGTCTCGGTAATCTTTCCCTGGTCGATCGGAACGTTAAAATCGACGCGCAAGAAAACCGTTTTATTGCGCAAATCCAGATCGTCGATTTTCCGAATCATTGGGAAATTCCTCCTCGCCGGTGATCGTCCCAATTAGCCGTGCAAGAAATTTTCCGCTTCTCAATTGACTAATTACAAGGCTTATAATACTTTTTCAATCAGCCCCTCGACACTTCCGATGCATTTCCTTTGGTCGCTCCAGTTGTTGGCCCAAGATGGGCTCCCCGTGCCGCAGCAGCATGGCGTGCTGGATCTGGTTCGCGGATCCGGACCCGTCGTTCAATCCGTTTTATACTTGTTGATTCTGTTCTCCGTGGTAAGCTGGGGAATCATTGCTCACAAATACCGTCAAATCCGCCGCTCCAAACGGGAGTCGGAGAGGTTCATCGAGGTGTTTTGGGAGCGGCGCAATCTTTCCTCGATACATGACGCCAGCCGCGAGCTTAAAATCGGCCCGGTAGCTCAGGTTTTCCGCGCCGGCTACGAGGAGCTCGTCCGGGTCTCCCGCACTAAGAAAGATTCGCCGGCAGGGGAAGGCATGACCACGGAGTTGGGCGGTATAGACAATGTTAACCGCGCCATGAAGCGGGCGACGAGCGTCGAAATTACCAAGCTCGAAAAATATCTGACTTTTCTTGCCACCACCGCCAGCGCGGCGCCGTTTATCGGCTTATTCGGTACGGTTTGGGGGATCATGAATGCCTTCATGGGCCTGAGCGTGACCCACTCCTCAAGCATCCAGGCCGTGGCGCCGGGTATCGCCGAGGCATTGATCGCGACGGCGGTGGGCTTGGCTGCTGCCATTCCCGCGTTGATGGCGTATAATTACTTTGTGCAACAAATTAAGGTGTTGGCGGTGGAGATGGACAATTTTTCCCATGAGTTCTTAAACATCGCCGAGCGCCACTTTTTCAAATAACCTTCACGAGGTCGCTATGGCAATGGATGCATCTTCCCAGCGCGATGGGACGACGATTGCGCAGATTAACGTGACTCCGCTCGTCGATGTCATGTTGGTCCTCCTGGTCATCTTCATGGTCACTGCTCCGATCATCCAGCAAGGTGTTCAGGTGAATCTTCCCCAGGCCAAGGCGGGGGCGATTCCGGGGACCGAGGAGTTGCTGGTTGTCACCGTCGCCAAAAACGGTAAAATTTATCTCAACGATAACCCTATGACTCTCAGTGAATTGGGCGGCAAGCTGCGCGCGATCCGCAAGTTGCAGGCGGACAAACAGGTTTATCTCCGCGCCGATCAGGATGTCCGCTACGGAGTGGTGATGAAAACGATCGCCGAGATCAAACAGGCCGGCATTGAAAGGCTGGGCATGGTGACTCGTCCATCGTCCGAAGAGGGCTAAGATTCGATGGCCGCAAGGACTCCCACGCCGACCATCAGCCTTCGAGAGCGATCGTTACCGCTCGTCGGAGCGCAAGAAAAACTATCCAAGTGGCTGGTCTATTCTCTTGTGCTCCACGGTGGGTTGATCGCCGCCCTTTTTATCGTGCCGTTCCTACCCGCGCGCAGCGCCCGTGAATATCCCGTTTACACGGTCGATCTGGTAGGCGGAGAAAAAATCGGTAGAACCAACTTAGGCACCGAGTTGACGCCTGCGGCGGCGCCAAAGGAATCCCCCAAGAAGGCGGAAAAAGAAATCCCGGCTCCGAAGTCAAAGCCGGAGCCGAAAAAAGAAAAAGTGGAGAAAGCCAAGAGCATCGAAAAGACCGCGGTGATCCCGGAGAAAGCGACGAGGAAAGAGACCGTCAAGAAGGAAACCGCAATCGAAAGAAAAGCCGAGGCCAAAGAAACCGCGGCCTCATTGGATAGTGTGCGCGAGCGCTTGATCCAGGCCGCCGTAGAGCGGGCCAAAAACCGAACCGATAGTGGACAAAAGGCGTCTAAAGGAGAAGTGATCAGTTCCGGCACCGGCGAGGGTGAGGGAGCGGCGGCATTGGGAAAAGGTGGCCGGGGTGGTGGGGTGGTGAAGGGAATGGAGTTTGTGATCTATCAAAATCGGATGCTCAGCACGATTAAAACCAACTGGGTGTGGGTGGGGCAGCGCAGTAATCTCAGGGTCGTAGTCCGCTTCAACGTCAAGGAAAATGGGGAGATCTTCGGGCTCAAAGTGGTGCAGGCATCCGGTAACGCGTCCTATGATGAGTCGGTCATCCGGGCCGTGAATAAATCGAGTCCGCTGCCAGCGCCGCCCGAAGCTGTGCGCAATGATTTCTCAGAGGTAGAGTTGGCGTTTCGTCCGGAAGACTTGGGAGCCTAGCGCGATGATGCAGATGATCATGTTGATGCTTTCTTTTCTGGTTTTTTACCCAGGGTTCGCCGGCGCCCAGTTCAAAGGAGAGATTGTCGGGCAGGGCGGACAGAAATTTCCCATTGCCGTCTCGCCGCTCAAGAATTTGGGAACGGCCGGTGATGCGGCAAAGCTCTCCGAAGGACTCGCCGATACGATGGCTTATGATCTCGATCTATCCGGCTGGTTCAAGGTCTTGGATCGTTCGGCCTATATCGAGCACCCGCAGAATACCGGCATCACGCTGGGCACATTCGATTTTAAAAACTGGTCGACGCTCGGCGCGGAGGGGTTGGTGAAGGGCGGCTTTTCCGTCCAGGGCGACGAGGTAACGATGGAGTTGAGGCTTTTCGATGTCTACCAGAACAAGGAGCGGATCGGCAAGCGTTACACGGGAAAAGTCAAAGACTATCGGCGCATCGCGCACAAGTTCGTCGATGAGATTATCAACCAGTTCACCGGCGTTCCGGGAATTTTCAACTCCAGACTGACGTACGTCTCGACCAGCGGCGGGCGGTTCAAGGAAATTCACGTCTCCCACTTGGACGGAACTGAAAAATTTCAAGTCACCAACAATCGCACCATCAATCTCTCCCCGTCCTGGACACCCGACGGCCGCGCCGTTCTCTACTCGTCGTTCAAAGATCGAGTCCAATCTCTGTTTTTGTTCGAGCTCTATAGCGGCAAGGAAGCTAAGTTTTCGCCGCGGGCGGGACGATTGATCAGCGGCAAAGTGTCCCCGGATGGAAAGTCCGTCGCCGCGACTGTCGAATCCGGCGGCAATAGCAATCTTTATTTGCTGGATCTAAACGGCAACGTCGTTCGCAAGCTCACCGAGGAGACAGGCATTGCGGTTTCTCCTTCCTGGTCGCCCGACGGCCGGCAAATCGTTTATGTTTCGGACCGCGCCGGGTCACCGCAGATTTATATTCTCGACGTCGAGAGCGGAAAATCGCGGCGGCTCACTTACAGCGGGGGTTATAACACTTCCCCCGAATGGTCGCCGAAGGGGGATAGGATCGTCTATACGGGCAGAGTCGGGAGCCGCTTCGTCATCTTCTCGATCAGCGCGGACGGCGGCGATGCGCGCAAGCTGACCTCGGAATCGTCGGACAGTGAAGATGCGACCTGGTCGCCGGACGGGAGATTCATCGCGTTTTCTTCCAACCGCGCCGGCAAGTATCATTTGTACATCATGCAAGCGACGGGAGAAAATCAAAGAAGATTGACAGGCTCGGGGGGAGATGATACAAAACCAAACTGGTCCCCTCGATTAGACTGATTTCTTTTCAGTTCATGCCTCGACGTTTTCGATCATGTGAGTTCCCGACCAAGGAGGGTGTGCTCATGGCTCAATCAAAATTAGTATACTGCTGGGGACTGGTCGTCGTTCTCGGCCTCGCCGTGGGCGGGTGCGCCCCGTCGGCGACGCCGAAACCCGAAGGACCGTCGTCTTCGGCTGCCGGTGCCAAATCGCCCGCAGGCAAGCAACCAGGCGCAGGACAGGGTCGCGGCACCAAGGAATCGCCGACCACGCCGGGATCGCTTGATGCCCTGCGGAAAGGTCAGAGCACGGCGACGCCCGCATCAGGCCCGCTCAAGGATGTTTTCTTTGACTACGACCGCTATGATTTGTCGGCCGACGCCAGGCAGGTGCTAAAAGCGAACGCCGACTGGCTCAAAAAAAATGCTTCAGCGAGGATCGAGATCGAAGGCCATTGCGATGAGCGTGGAACCAGTGAGTATAACCTAGCTCTTGGCGCCAAGCGTGCCCAATCCGCGAAGGATTATCTGGCGACCCTCGGGATCGCCGGCGACCGCTTGTCGACCATCAGCTATGGCGAGGAGATTCCGGTTTGCAAGCAAGCCACTGAGGATTGCTGGCGGCAAAACCGCCGCGCACGCTTTGTGATCATCCCGAGCCGGCCCGCGTCGTAACGCGAATTATTGACGCAACGAGGAAAAGCGACGACGTTCTGTCGACTAACATGTGAGTCGCGTTCCACCTCGTTCAAGGTTCAACGCGCTCCGCGCAGTTCAAAGTTTCGAGTTCCGGGTTCAACGTTGAACCTTGAACTCCCGTTGAACTTTGAACGGGCGAAGCTTTTGAACTCGGAACGTTGAATGGATCAATGGGTCTGACTCCAAAAGCCGGGCATGTATCAATGATGCGGGTTAGCTGACTGTATTTTTCGCTTGAGGCGTCATCTGCGGGATTCCATGAAAGTTGTCGGGCGATATCTAGCTGTTCCATGGCTTGTGTGGCTGTCGGCCTGCGTTCAACCGCAGCAGGTCGATCTCATCGAGCGTGAGCAGCGGCGCCTGCGTAGTGAAAGTACAACGGTGCTGTCCGATGTCGGAACCCTGCGTTCCGACATCGATGCGATGCGTTCGAGCCTTGCCGATACGCGGGCTACGGTGCAACAGCAGCAGCGGGAATTGAGCGCGCTCAAGGAGCGCGTCGAGGAAGCCCGTTATCAAATGGGGCGGCAGCTCGGTCAATCAAGCCGCGAAGGAGACCAACGAGTCAAAGACCTGGAGGGGCGCGTTGCGAAGATGGCCGACGCGCTCAAAGCGCAGGAGGCAGCGATCAAGGCCCGCGACGATGAGATCAAGCAACTCCGGGAAACGATGGAGACGACTCAGAAGGCCATGGCCGAGCCCCCATCCGGCCATACGATTTCCGAAGCGGCGATTGGCGAAAGCGAGCCGGTGAGGCGGGATTACGAAGCCGCCTGGCGAATGCTGGAGAAAAAAGACTACAGGCTCGCCATCGGGCGTTTTAAAGAGTTTCTCAAAAAGCATGCTAAAAGCAAGCTGGCGGTCAATGCCCAATATTGGCTTGGCGAATGTCACTACGCGCTCAGGGAATTCGATCAGGCGATTATCGAATTCGACGCCGTGCGCAGAAAATATCCCCAGGGAGACAAGGTGCCGGCGGCGCTGCTGAAACAAGGTTACGCGTTCGCGGAGTTGGGGGAGAAGGTGAACGCGCGTCTGATTCTTCAGGAAGTGGTGGAGAAATATCCTCAATCGTCCGAGGCAGCCAAAGCTAAGCTCAAGTTAAAAGCTCTCGAATCATGAACCGGTCGCCGGCCGCCGCCCGGACAACCTGAAAAAGTTCCGCGGATCATTGTTTCCGGTGAGATGACCAAAGGTGGCACCGGAAAAGGTGCTTCCGACGGTTATATCCATGGAGATTCTTCGGCATCTGGATGATCGTACGCCCTGGCCGTCGGGATCGGTGGCGACCCTGGGTAATTTCGACGGCTTGCACCTCGGCCATCAAGCTCTGGTTCGCAACGCCGTGGAGGACGCACGGCGGTTGGGGGTTCCTTCGATCGTGCTTACCTTTGAGCCTCATCCGCTGAGAGTCCTTGCGCCAGCGCGGGCGCCGAAATTATTGCTCTCGCACAAGGACAAAATGGAGCTGCTTCAGTCCTTCGACATCGATATTGTGGTCATTCAAAAATTCGATGCTGATTTCGCCAGCGTGCCCGCGCGGGATTTTGTCGCGCGCGTGCTGGTGGGGCGGTTAGGAGTTAAAAAGATTTGGGTGGGCAGGGATTTGCGTTTCGGCCAAGGGCGCAAGGGTGGCGTCGATGATCTCGTTAGGTGGGGCTGCGAGGACGGATTCGATGTGGGCATCGTGGAGCCTATCTTGCTCGGCGGCGTCCGAATCAGCAGCTCCCTGGTGCGGCGACTTGTTGAAGAGGGCCGGGTCGATGAGGCCGCGCCCATGCTGGGCCGGCACCATTTTGTTTCAGGCCGGGTTGTCAGCGGCGCGAAGCGCGGCCGGGATCTGGGATTTCCGACGGCGAATATTTCCAGCCGTACCGAGGTTCTCCCGTTGGATGGAATCTACGCTACCCTGTTTCAATGTGGGGCCAAGCGATATTTCAGCGCGAGCAGTATTGGAACCAACCCGACTTTCGGTGACGGACCGAGAACCGTCGAGAGTTTTCTCCTGGATTTCGACGGCGCTCTCTACTTTGAACCGGTCAAACTGCATTTCGTCAAGCGTATTCGCGCGGAAAAAAAATTTGCATCGGTCGATGCGCTGGTGGCGCAGATGCACCAGGATGTGGCGCGGGCGCGGGTGATCTTCGATGAGAGTGGCTTGCGCGCTGGCGGCGCTGGGTAAGGCTGCATGAGCGGGACTCCGCATGAAGTCGTTATCGATGGGCGCGCTGCGGGCATGCGTTTGGATTTGTTTCTGGCGCGCCATCTGGATTCAGGTTCAAACTCTTCCGCGCCGAGTCGCGCGGGAATTCAGCGGTTGATCGTCGCGGGGCAGGTGACGATCAATGGCCGGCGGGCCAAGTCGAGCGCCCGGCTGCGCCTCCACGATGAGGTGCGGATGCAGACCTTGCCGCCGCAAGAAACTTTACTGAGAGCTGAAGCCTTGCCCTTGGAAATCCTGTTCGAAGACAATGACTGTCTCGTGGTCAACAAGGCGCCGGGAATCACGGTTCACCCGGCCGGCGGGAGGAACAGCGGGACTCTTGTTAACGCGCTTTTGCACCACTGTCCAAGCCTCGAGGGGATCGGCGGCGAGCGCCGTCCGGGCATCGTCCATCGGCTGGATAAGGATACTTCGGGAGCGATGGTCGTTGCCAAGAATTCCATCGCCATGCAGCGGCTGGCCGCCCAGTTCAAAGACCGGAGTGTGGACAAAGGATACCTCGCCCTCGTCTGGGGAAAAATGAAGTCGAATGCTGGAGTCATCGACCGGCCCATCGGCCGGCACCGCTCCGACCGAAAGCGCATGTCCAGCGTGCGTTACTCGTCGCGATCGCGGGAGGCCGTAACTGAATGGCGCGTCGAGCAGATTTTTCCGCTAATCGGCGATGGCCAAGTGACGCGCTGGGTGAGTTTATTAAGGCTTGAGCCGCGCACGGGACGAACTCACCAGATTCGAGTTCATCTCGCCGATCTGGGTCATCCCTTGGTGGGAGATCGGGTTTACGGCCATAAGAAAAAGGTGGCGTTGCAAAGAGACTCAATCCCAGCCTGCGTCATGGATTTTCCGCGGCAGGTTCTACACGCCGAAAAGCTCAGTATTAATCACCCGCGCACGGGAGAACGCATGGAAATCTGCGCGCCGCCGCCCGACGATATTCGCGGTTTGTTGCGGCAGTTGAATGAGCAGAGCACGGCTTAGAAATCGGTTGCTAAAACCGAGAGGGGTTGACTTAGCGGGGATCTTTACTTAGTATGGATATAGATATCGGTCAATTCAGCAACCGCATTGAAGCGATCCCCGCGCTAACGCAAATTCGTTCAAGTTCGTCCGTTCGAAATTAAATTGGTTTTCGATAACGAGATTCCTATCTGCATTGACAAACTGATCGCGTTGAAATGTCTCCCGCGCAATTTTTTCTCTACAGCCGATTGGCCCGCCGGTTCTTAGCGGGTCGCGCGGAGGCTCTCGCGCCGGCGAATGGCTTTTGCCGCCGCGGTGCGCGGCTGCGTTGTCAACGGGTCGGCAAGGAAAGTTCCACAAGGTGACGAAAGGAGAGACATAGTTTATGGTCCGTGGCAGAACTCGAGCCGCCGAAGCGGAGGGGGTCGAAGAGGACGGGTTGAACCTCAAGGCCCTCAAAGAAAAGAAGATCGGGGATCTCGCACTCATCGGCAAGAATTTCAACATTGAAGGCGCCGCCAATATGCGCAAGCAAGAGCTGATCTTCGCGATCTTGCAGGCGCAGACGGAACAGAACGGCCACATTTACGGCGAAGGCGTTCTGGAAACGTTGCCCGACGGTTTCGGATTTCTCAGGGCGCCGGATTACAACTACCTTCCCGGCCCCGACGATATCTACGTTTCCCCCAGCCAGATACGGCGTTTCAATCTGCGCACCGGGGACATCATTTCCGGCCACATCCGCCCTCCCAAGGAGGGGGAGCGATATTTTGCGCTGCTCAAGGTGGAATCCATCAATTACGAGGATCCGGAGCGGGCCCGAGACAAAATCCTGTTCGACAACCTGACTCCTCTTTACCCCAACGAACGTTTGCGCCTGGAGTTTCAGCCCGACGATTACACGACTCGCATCGTTGATTTACTGACGCCGATCGGCAAGGGGCAGCGCGGTCTGATCGTTGCCGCGCCGCGCACCGGTAAGACCATGATGCTGCAGCACATCGCCAAGGCGATCGCGTATAATCAGAAAGAAGTGATTCTCATCGTGCTGCTGATTGACGAGCGGCCGGAAGAGGTCACCGATATGCAACGCTCGGTGGACGGTGAAGTCATCAGCTCGACCTTCGATGAGCCGGCGACGCGGCATGTTCAGGTCGCCGAGATGGTTATCGAGAAGGCCAAGCGTTTGGTGGAGCATGGCAAGGACGTCGTCATTCTGCTCGACAGCATCACGCGGCTGGCGCGGGCCTACAATACCGTGGTGCCCCCCAGCGGCAAAATTCTCTCGGGCGGCGTCGATTCCAACGCGCTCCATAAGCCGAAAAAGTTCTTCGGCGCGGCGCGAAACATCGAGGACGGAGGCAGTTTGACGATTATCGCGACCGCCTTGATCGACACCGGGAGCCGGATGGACGAAGTTATTTTCGAAGAGTTCAAGGGCACCGGCAACATGGAGATACATCTGGATCGGCGCTTGATGGATAAGCGGGTCTTCCCGGCCATCGATATCAACAAGTCCGGCACCAGAAAAGAAGAATTGCTGATCCCCAGGGAGGACCTCGGTCGCATCTGGATTTTGCGCAAGGTTCTCTCGCAGTTGAGCGTGGTCGAAGCGATGGAATTTTTGCTCGATAAATTGCACGGAACCAAGGGCAATAAAGAGTTTCTCGATGCCATGAACCAATAAGTCCCCTCCGCTGCATTCGTCTGCCTTGCGCGGAGCGCCGATCTCTGTTAAAAGCTCAAGATTATCAAGCGTATTACGGCGTCCGGGGACCGTCAGCCCGTCGCTAACCGGTGACTATCGGATCTAGCGACGGCTTTTTGTTGTCATTTCACACCCTTTCCGATCCCTGCCGCGGTGTCCTCGCGGATGCGGCAGGGAAACGACGAGAGGGGAGGATCAAACCGAAGGAGAAAATTTATGGGCGATATTTCGATGAAACAACTGCTCGAAGCGGGAGTCCATTTCGGGCACCAAACCAGCCGCTGGAATCCGAAGATGAAACCCTACATCTTCGGCGCCCGCAACGGCATTCACATCATCGATCTGCAGCAGACCGTTGCAATGATCAAGGATCTTGAAGTCGTGGTGCGCGATCTAGCCGCTTCGGGAGGGCAGGTTCTGTTCGTCGGCACCAAGAAACAGGCCCAGGATGCGGTGCGAGAGGAGGCGGTGCGCTGCGGCATGTTCCATGTGCACAACCGTTGGCTCGGCGGAACACTCACTAACTTCTCCACCATTCGCCTGAGCATCGACCGGTTGAGAAAACTCGAAGAGATGGAAAACGATCCGAAGATCGTTGAAGCGCTGACAAAAAAGGAGATGCTCGGGCTCAAGCGGGAAAAAGATAAGCTCGAACAGTCATTGGGCGGCATCAAAGGAATGCGCAAGCTCCCGGACGCGGTTTTCGTGGTCGACCCCAAGCAGGAGGAAATCGCGGTCAAGGAAGCGCGCAAGCTCGGCATCCCGGTCATCGCCGTCATCGATACCAATTGCGATCCCGACATGATCGACTACAAAGTGCCGGGCAACGACGACGCGATTCGCGCTATCAGGCTGTTCTGCGCGGCCATCGCCGATGCGGTGCTAGCCGGCAAGGGGCTCTACGAGCAGTCGCTGGTGAAAAGCAATGAGGAAGTGAAGACCGCGGTCGAACCACCGCCCGGCGTGCCGGAAACTTCCGCGGCGGGAGGAGTTTGATTTTCATGGAAGTTAGCGCAACCTTGGTCAAAGAGCTGAGGGAAAAAACCGGCGCGGGAATGATGGATTGCAAAAAGGCCCTCGCTGAAACCGCCGGTAATCTGGAAAAGGCGGTGGATTATCTGCGCCAGAAGGGGCTTGCGGCAGCGGCGAAAAAAGCCGACCGGGTCGCAACCGACGGCGCCGTCGGCGCCTATGTGCATCCCGGAGGCAAAATCGGGGTCTTGGTGGAAATCAATTGTGAAACCGATTTCGTGGCGCGCACAAACGAGTTTCAGAGCCTGTTAAAAGATATCGCCATGCAAGTGGCCGCGGCCAGTCCCCGTTTTCTGCGCCGCGAAGAAGTGTCCGCCGAAGAATTGGAAAGGGAACGGTCGATCTATCGCCAGCAGGCCCTTGAGTCCGGCAAGCCGGAAAAGATCACCGACAAGATCGTTGAAGGGAAATTGGAGCGTTTTTACTCGGAAGCTTGTCTTTTGGAACAGGCCTTCATCAAAGACCCGGATCAAAAGGTTTCGGATATCGTCAATGACGCCGGGCTCCGATTGCGCGAAAAGATTGAAGTCCGGCGCTTCGCGCGTTTTCATCTCGGCGAGGGGGTTCGAAAATCATAGGCGGTCGATCGTAAATTTCGATGGCTAGCGGGATTCCCAAGTATAAGCGCATCATTCTCAAGGTGACCGGCGAAGTTTTCGCCGGCGCGCAGAAATTCGGCATCGACGGCAAAACCGTCAAGGCCTTCGCCGAAGAGATCAAAGAAGTTAAAGAGATGGGCTGCGAGCTGGCCCTGGTGATTGGCGGCGGAAACATTTTCCGCGGCGCGGTGGCGAGCGAGATCGGCATGGACCGGGCGAGCGCCGATACCATGGGAATGCTGGCGACCGTGATCAACAGTTTGGCCTTGCAGGACGCGCTGGAAAAGATCGGCGTCTCGACGCGGGTTTTGTCGGCGCTCGAGATGCGCCAAGTGGCGGAACCTTATATCAGGCGGCGTGCGACGCGCCATTTGGAAAAGGGGCGCGTGGTGATTTTTGCCGGCGGCACCGGGAATCCATATTTTACCACCGATACCACGGCCAGCCTCAGGGCCATGGAAATAGGCGCTGAGGTGATTCTCAAGGCCACCAAAGTGGAAGGGGTCTTTGACGCAGACCCGTTCCGGCATGCGGGGGCCCAGAAGTTCGCGGAGCTGACTTACATTGAAGTCCTGAACCGGGAACTCAAAGTAATGGATTCCACGGCGATTTCCCTATGTATGGACAATCAATTGCCGATCATCGTTTTCAATATTATGGAGAAGGGCAACATCAAGCGAGTGGTTGCGGGCGAACCGATCGGTACTCTTGTCAGCGGAGGCAGGCGATGAACGAAGCCATTTTTGCTCAATTGCAAAAAGATATGGATCATTCCATCGGCGCGTTGCGTAAAGAGCTCGCCAAGCTCCGCACCAGCCGGGCCTCGCCGGCGCTGCTCGAGCATATCGTCGTCGACTACTACGGCGCGACCACGCCCTTGAACCAACTGGCGACCCTGAGCGCGCCGGAGCCGCGTCTGTTGGTGATCCAGCCCTATGACCGCGGCGCCATGGGCGACATCGAAAAAGCGATACTCAAATCCGATCTCGGTCTCATGCCGCACAACGATGGCAAGATTATTCGCGTGCCGATCCCGCAGCTCACCGAGGAGCGGCGCAGGGATCTGGTGAAGCACGTCAAGCGGATCGCCGAAGAGTTCCGCGTCTCGGTGCGCAATCATCGCCGGGTCGCGGTCGAACAGCTCAAGGAGGCGGAAAAGAAGAAAGAGATTACCGCCGACGAACACAAACACGGCCAGGACCGCGTGCAAAAAATCACCGATGATTTCATCGGCCGAATCGACAAGGTCGTGAAAAGCAAAGAAGAAGAAGTGATGGAGGTTTAGTCCGCCGTCCCCTCGGGTCCAGCCTTACGGCCCCGCTGACCGGGGTGCCGCCGGTCGAATGAAACACGGGATCTGAAAGATCATTCGGCCGCCAACATCAACGCAACCGGATCACGATGAAGTTCAATGGATTGGACAGAAATCGCTTGCCGCGCCATGTCGCGATCATCATGGATGGCAACGGCCGCTGGGCCAAGCTCAGAGGCAAGAGCCGCATCGAGGGGCACCGCCGCGGCAAAACCTCGGTGCGGGTGATCGTCGAGTTGAGCCGCAAAATCGGCATCCGCTTTCTGTCCTTATACGCTTTCTCCACGGAAAACTGGCTGCGCCCCCACGACGAAGTCGACGCCCTGATGGGTCTGTTGCAGCATTATCTGATCGCCGAGCAAGCCAAGATGATGCGATACGGCATCCGGCTCCTCGCCGTCGGCGACCGCAGCCGGCTGCCGGAGAGCGTTCGGCGCACGCTGGGACAGGTGATCGAGGCGACGCGCAACAACAGCCGGATGACGGTCGTGCTGGCGCTGAGTTATAGCGGGAGGGACGAAATCGTCAGAATGACGAGACATCTCGCCCGGGCCGCGCGCGACAAGCAGTTGGATCCCGATACGATCGATGAACGGACGATTGCCGCGCGAATGGATATTCCGGAAGTGCCGGATCCGGACTTGCTGATTCGCACCAGCGGGGAGATGCGCATCAGCAATTTTTACCTCTGGCAGATTGCCTACAGCGAACTTTACGTCACCCCCACCCTTTGGCCCGATTTCCGCGAGCAAGAATACCTCCAGGCCCTCATCGAATTTCAAAGGCGACGGAGAAGGTTCGGTAGAACGGATGAACAAATCGTCGATGCTGCACCGTCCGCGCTGGAGGCCGGTGGACGCGAATCTTAAGTCGCGACTGGGCACGGCGCTGCTCGGCATACCCTTACTGATCCTCCTCATCGGCTGGGGATCTTCCCGGCTGTTCGCCGCGGTATTATTCATTCTAACGATTGCCGCTCTGCGCGAGTATTTCTTGATGGTTTTTCCAGGGCGCCGCCAAGAACAGTCGATCGGCATGGTGTTCGGCTGCGCCGTTTCGCTAGCGCTTCTCGTGCCCGGCTGGATCGAGGCCGGCACGGGGTTGAGTCTCGCTTTGTTGGTTTGTTTTTCCATTTATCTTTTCATCGCGGGGCGTTTGGAAGAAAAGCTTATTCGCTTATCTTGGACACTGCTCGGAGGCTTTTATCTAGGTTTTCTCTTTCCCCATTGGGTTTTGCTGTTCCGCTTGCCACAGGGACGGGGATGGGTGTTCTTTGTTCTCCTCGTGGTCATGAGCGGCGACTCGGTTGCCTACTTCATCGGGAAACGTTATGGGGTGAGAAAGCTCCTGCCGGACATCAGTCCGGGAAAGACCGTTGAGGGAGCATGGGGATACATCATAGGAAGTTTGGTCGGCGGTTTCTTGGGCGCTTGGTTTTTGCTGCCGGAGTTGGCGTGGCCCGAGACCTTGGCGCTGTCATTCTGCTTGAGTGTTCTCGGACAGGTCGGAGACTTGTTTGAGTCGTGGATCAAAAGGGTATTTGCGGTGAAGGACTCGGGCAGTTTCCTTCCCGGTCATGGCGGGTTGTTGGACCGCTTGGATAGTTTGATTTTCCCGGCGGTTTTCACGAGCCTTTATCTCAGGGTGTTTCATTCATGAGATCCATCGCGTTGCTCGGTTCGACCGGCTCCATCGGTGTCAGCACCCTGGCTCTGGTGCGCCGCTTTCCGGACCGTTTCAAAGTTCTCGGCATGGTGGCCGGGCGGAATTTGCAGTTGTTGGCTGACCAGATCAAAGAGTTCTCGCCGCGTTGCGTCGCGATTAAAGACGAAGAAGATGTTCCACGCTTGCGCGCCCTGCTCGGCCGGCGCCGGGTGGAAATTCTTGCAGGCGAGAAAGGCGCGATTGCGGTGGCCACCGCCGGTGAAGTTGACGTCGTGCTGGCTGGCATCGTCGGCGGCGCCGGCTTGATGCCGACGCTAATGGCGGTGCATGCCGGGAAAGAAATCGCGCTGGCCAACAAGGAGGCTTTGGTCATGGCCGGCGAGATCTTCGTCACCGCGGCCAAGCGAAAAGGCGTGCGTCTGATGCCGGTGGACAGCGAGCATAGCGCTATCTTTCAGTGTTTGCAGGGCAATCGGCGCGATGAAGTGGACAAGCTCATCCTTACGGCTTCGGGCGGGCCGTTCTTGCGCACGCCGATGAATCGTTTGGGCAAAGTCAGCGTCCAACAAGCTCTCAAGCACCCCAACTGGAAGATGGGAAAAAAGATAACCATCGACTCGGCGACGATGATGAACAAGGGGTTGGAGGTCGTGGAAGCCCGCTGGGAGTTTGACATGGAACCGGCCCGCATCGAGGTCGTGATCCATCCCCAGAGCGTGGTCCACTCGATGGTGCGCTACCAGGACGGTTCGATCATTGCTCAGCTCGGCATCGCCGATATGCGCATCCCCATTGCCTATGCTCTTGCCTTTCCCCACCGGCTTAAGGGCGACTGGAGGCCACTGGAAGTTACCCGGCAAAAGGAGTTAAACTTTCTTCCTGTGGACAAGCGCAGGTATCCGGCGCTGAAGCTGGCCTACGAGGCCATAGACGAGGGGGGCACGATGCCCGCTGTGTTGAACGCGGCCAATGAGGTGGCGGTGGCCGCATTTCTGGAGTATCGGATCGGATTTCGTGAGATTCATCGCGTCATCGCCGATACGATGCAGGGACATGGGAGCAGACATCCCAAAGAAGTCGATGAAATACTCGAGATCGATCGCTGGGCCAGGGAGAAGGCTTCGGGTCTTATTAACGGCGACCGAAGGAGATAACAAATGGAAAACATAATCTACGCAATTGGCGCCGCGCTCGTCGGGCTCGGCCTCCTGATCGTGATTCATGAATGGGGTCATTTTCTGGTTGCGAAATTGTCCGGGGTCGGGGTGGTGACTTTTTCTGTCGGTTTCGGGCCCAAGCTGTGGGTGAGAAAGAAGGGGGAGACAGAATACGCGCTGAGCGCCTTTCCACTTGGCGGCTACGTCAAAATGGTCGGAGAAGATCCCGAGGAGGAGGTGCAGCAACATGATATCGAAAGGTCCTTCTCCCACAAGGGGCTGCTCAAAAGGATTGCCATCGTCGCCGCCGGGCCGGGATTTAACCTACTGCTGGCGGTTGTCCTATTGATGGTCGTGTACTTTTTTTATGGCGTGCCGGTCTTGTCGACTCGGATAAGCGGCGTCGAAAGCGGTTCGCCGGCGGAACTGGCGGGCATTCGTAAGGGTGACCGGATTGTCGCTATCAACGGGCAAGCCGTGGACGAATGGGATCTGCTTTCGGAAAAGATCAAGGAAAGCCAGGGTATGCCTCTCAATATGCAAGTTCAGAGAGACTCCCAGCAGTTGTCCCTGACGGTGCAACCGGTCAAAAAGGCGGGGCGCAGCATTTTCGGGGAGAAGTTGGATATCTGGGTGATCGGCATCGGCAGTCAAGTGTCGATCGAAAAGGGCAACCCAGGCCAGGCGGTCACGCGCGCCTTTCAACAAACCTACCAGTATTCGAAGTTGACGCTGCTCGCGCTTTACAAAATGATCAACGGCGATGTTTCGCCGCGCAACCTCGGCGGGCCGATCATGATCGCGCAGATGGCGGGACAGCAGGCGCAGGAGGGATTGGGCAGTTTCTTGGCTTTCCTCGCGGTGTTGAGCATCAATCTCGGTGTGCTCAATCTGCTGCCGGTCCCCGTGCTCGACGGTGGCCATTTACTTTTCTTTCTGGTTGAAGCGATCATCGGACGCCCGGTGGCGGTCAAGCATCGTGAACGCGCCCAGCAGGTGGGCATCTTTCTTCTGATGTTGCTTATGGTTTACGCGTTCTATAACGACATTGCCCGCTTCTTTGAGAAGCAGGTCGGGGGATGAGGATTGTCGGGATTGACACCTCGTCCGCGACGGCCAGCGTGGCTCTACTCGAAGATGGGCAGCTCATCGCCGAACGGTGCCACCCAAGCTCCATCGCGGGACACGCTGCCGGCCTAGCTGGTTTCAAATCAAACCATGCAGAAATTCTGCTGCCGCTGGTCCAGTCCGTGGCGCGGCAAGCGCGGGTTTCGCTCCCAGAGGTTTCAGGCATTGCGTTGTCCATCGGCCCTGGGTCGTTTACCGGACTGCGCATCGGACTGAGCACGGTGAAAGGCCTTGCCTACGGTTGGGGAATTCCGGTCGTCGGCATCTCGACGCTACTCGCCCAGGCCGCGCGGGTCGGCGAATTCGACGGCGCGATTTGTTCGTTCCTCGATGCGCGCAAGCATGAGGTTTATGCTGCGTTGTTTCGCAAAAACAAGCATGGACTGACGCGGCTCACGGAGGATCTGCTCGCTCCCGCCGAGGATGTGATCGGCCAAATGCGGTCGAGAATCGGGAGCATGTCGTGCCTATTCATCGGCGATGCCATTGATCGCTACGGAAAGCGACTGCTGGATTCGCTTGGCAGCGGTGTGCATCTGTGCACGGAAGACTTCGTATCCTCGTGTGCCGCGGCCGTGGCTAGCCTGGGCATGGAGCGTTTGCGCCGTTCCGAAACGGATGACCTCGGCAAATTAGTGCCGGTTTATTTGCGCTCATCGGAGGCCGAAGCAAGAAGAAGCAATCGAATCTAACTGACGGGAAATTTACGAGAAACCTGCGTTGACAAAAATTCCACCGTACGGTAAATTAACTTCCGCTCAAAACATTTCACCACACAAAAGGAGGCTGGCCTATGGATGGCAGAGAGGAGCAGGCGATTGTCTCCCTACTGGATAAAGACCCGGAATTGAAAAAATATTACGAACAACACCAGGATCTCGAAAAAAAACTTTCCGTATATCAGCACAAGCATCGTCTGTCCTCGGAAGAAGAAGTCGAGATGAAGCGGATTCAAAAACTCAAACTCGTCGGCAAAGATAGAATGATGGAAATTCTCGAAAAACACAGGCGGGGGAGCGCGACCCAGTGATGAAAAAGACCGGCGCCGAAATTTTCTGCGAATCACTGCGGCACGAAGGGGTCAAGACAGTATTCGGTCTTCCCGGCGGCGTCGTTCTGAAAATCTTCGACGTTCTCTGCCAGCAAAAGGATATCCAATTTATCCTCACTCGTCACGAGCAGGGCGCGGCCCACATGGCTGAAGGGTACGCCAAGGCGACTGGGAAAGCCGGCGTCGTGTTGGTGACTTCCGGACCGGGCATGACCAATATCGTAACTGGACTCGCCGACGCCTACATGGATTCGGTTCCCCTGGTTGCTTTCACCGGGCAGGTATCGACGGATCTCATCGGCAACGACGCTTTTCAGGAAGCGGACAATGTCGGCATCAGCCGGCCCTGCACCAAGCACAACGTGTTGGTAAAAGACGTTAATGATCTCGCTCAGACAATCAAGGAAGCCTTCTATATCGCGACGAGCGGCAGACCCGGGCCGGTTTTGGTGGATATCCCTAAGGATGTGAGCATCGCCAAGGCCGACTTCAAGTACCCGGATAAAGTGAGCCTGCGCGGCTATAACCCGACAATCGGCGGAAATAAATATCAAATCAAACAGGCCGCCGAGGAGATCATGCGCGCGAAAAAGCCGATCATCTACGTCGGCGGCGGCGCGATTTTTTCCAACGCCGCGGATGAACTTCGCGAGTTGGCAGAGATCACTCAGATTCCCGTCACCATGACGCTGATGGGATTGGGAAGCTTCCCGGGCAGCCATCCGCTTTCGCTGGGCATGCTCGGCATGCATGGCGCCTATTGGACCAACATGGCGATGCACCACTGCGACCTGTTGCTCGCCGTGGGCGCGCGATTTGACGACCGCGTCACCGGAAAGCTCTCGGAATTCTGCCCGGAAGCGCGGGTGGTGCATATCGACATCGATCCGACTTCGATCAAAAAGACTTTTCACGCCCATATCCCCATTGTGGGCGACGTGAAAACGGTACTGCGCGAGTTGAACGTCATCCTGCGCTCCATGGATGGAAATCCGGCGGAGATGAAGGCGCTCAAGGCGCCCTGGATGAAGCAGATCGAGGAGTGGAAAAAGACCCACCCATTGAGCTACAGGCAAGACGATAAGATCATCAAGCCGCAATTCGTCGTCGAGAAATTGTTTGAGTTGACCAAGCACGAGGCGATTGTCGCCACCGACGTAGGCCAGCATCAGATGTTCGCCGCCCAGTATTTCAAGGGCAACAGGCCGCGCACATGGCTGACCTCGGGCGGACTCGGCACCATGGGCTTCGGTTTTCCCGCCGCCATCGGCGCTCAAGTCGCGTTCCCGGAAAAATTGGTGTTGTGCATCACAAGCGAAGGCAGCTTCCAGATGAATCTCCAGGAGTTGGTGGTGGCCGCGGAGCATAAATTGCCGGTGAAGATAGTGTTGCTCAACAACGGCGTTCACGGCATGGTGCGCCAATGGCAGGATCTCTTCTACGAAGGGCGCTACTCGGCGAGCTTGTTGGGCAAGATGCCAGACTTTGTGAAGCTGGCGGACGCCTATGGGATTCTAGGGTTGCGCGCGGTCAAACCGGGCGAGGTCGAGACCACGCTCAAGCAGGGCCTTAAGCATAAAGGCCCGGTGCTCATGGACATCCATACCGATCCTTTCGAGAACTGTTACCCGATGATACCCGCTGGCGGCGCACACCATGAAATGATGCTAGAGGATCCCCCCGAGCTGAAGCTCGCGAGAAAAGGCGGGGCACACAAGAGAAAGGTGGATGAAGGGGAGGGAGTTCTTCCTGCCTGATTTCGTCAGCGAATGGAACATATCATATCGGTTCTCGTCGAAAACAAGTTCGGCGTTCTCGCCCGAGTCGCCGGCCTCTTTAGCGCCCGCGGTTACAATATAGAAAGTCTCTCGGTCGCACCGACCTTGGACCCGACGACTTCGATGATAACGATCGTCACGGTTGGCGACGACCGCATCATCGAGCAGATCATGAAGCAGCTCAACAAGGTCATCGAGGTACTCAAGGTTGTGGACTTGACCGAGACCCATTTCCTGGACCGGGAAACCGCGCTCATCAAGGTCCACACCAAACCCGAACACCGCGACGAGGCGATCCGCATCGCCGATATTTTCCGCGCCAAGATCGTCGATTCGTCGTCGACGACTTACACGGTCGAAATCACCGGCGACGTGGACAAAGTAGAAGCGCTGATCAACCTGCTCAAGCCGTTAGGTATCAAAGAACTCATCCGCACCGGCCGTATCGCGATCTCTCGCGAAACCACCCGCACCGCCTCGCCGCGCCGGGAACCGGCGCTGTTGAAGACCTAGCTTTCACCGCTGTCGCGCTAGCATTTTGCTCGGCAGTTGCCTTGGCAGACCCGTCCCGATCAAGATCCACAACTCGAGCACGCTCAGCGCCCGCGGACCGTGTCGCGCGCCCGCCACGAGTTGCCCGACGATCCGTCTGGACGCAGCATGATATTCTACCGGCACCACGAGACAGCGAATGTGGCAAAAAACTTACACGCATGCAGGCAGGGTACTGCAACTACGAAACACAACTGCAACGTTTAGAAAAATGAGTCGTGTTTCAAATGATTTGGAAGTTGTTAACGGGTGGCATAACTCTTGTATGATTTCTTTTCAAACCCCTGTCCTGAGATGAGCGTCAAGTTTGCGGGACGCATCGTCACCCGGAAACGCAAAAACGGGTGGAGAACGGTAACCTGGCTTCCGGTGCGACCGCGGGCGCGCCAATGAGGAGCAGGCGATGGTTTGGATGAATCCGAAGAGCTATTCGTTCAATAGGGCGTCGATCTTCATGCACGCGCCAGCCAAATCGGGCGTGTATATGCTGCATAACGCATCTCGCTGCCTTTATATCGGCGACTCGGACAATATTCGGCAAACCCTGCTGCAACATATGCGCGACGATCATTCCGCCGTCAACCTTTTCGATCCCGACGGTTTCTCGTTTGAATTGCATCCCGCCTCGTCAAGGGCTAGAAGAAAAGATCAGCTTAACTCCGAGTTCGACCCCGCCATTAATAGTTGGGGCGGCACCGAGGATGAAGCATCTTTAGAAGACACGCGCCACGAAACGAACTTTCCGCTCGTCCGCTGTTGATCCCCCGGGCTTGCGCCTTTGTTCACCTGCCCAGGACCATCAGACCGAGCGGTTAATACTCGATTTAATCTTGCTCGGTTTTTTTCTTACAGCCGAAGCGGCGACTCAACGGGAGGCGCCCCGAATCGGGAATCTGGGTTGTTTTCAAGGTCCACCGGAACGGATGGCCCATGCGGAACGACCGATGGCAGTGATTTACCGTGAAGCCGCGTTCTATGGCTCCGGAGGAATCGGGACCCGCGGAGTCCATTCCAACCATTCTTTCTTCGGCCCGTCGTAGAGCGGGAACACCGTCCCGGGCTTCGCGATCGCCGCTTTCGAGTCATTGGGCGTGGCAAAAGCGATTCCCCCAGCCACCAGCGACCTCAGCGACTCTACCTTAATCTCCACGCCGCGGAACAACCCGGCGCTCACGTCGACACCGCTCACATTCCAAAACTTGGAGCCGTTACGGACCAGGTTGGCGTATCGTTGCTTGATGAACAGGTGGATGTCCACCGCAGTGGCGTTGCCGCTGAGCTGGGTGTCCTGTACCGCGCCCACCTCGATACCGCGATAATAGACCGGTGAGCCGGATTTCAGGGCACCGAGACGATTAGAGCGCAAAACGACTTTCAGCCCGGCGCGTTCCAGCGCCACGGGCTGACTCTCCAGGCCGACGAATTCCCGTTTGTCCTCGCCGCTGCCCGGCAACACTTGAATCTCCGGCCCTGAAATGACTGTTCCCAACCCGGTCACGTTTCCGATGCCCACCTCAGGACGCACGATCCAGAACACCGAGCCTTCCCGGGCAATCGAAACCGCCGCGCGCCGCAAGCGCACCTGCACCAACACCCGCTGCTGGTCCTCGGTCAATTCCACGGCCGTCACTTCGCCAATGGTCACACCCCGGTATTTTATCGGCGTTTGGCCGATCTTGAGGCCGCTGCCATCTTTGAACTTGATCGTAATCTTTGGACCGAACTCGCGCATGCGATCGTAAACGAGGTAGCCCGCGACGATGACGGCGAGCAGCGGGATAACCCACACCACGGCAAAGTTCCACCGCCACTTCTTCACCACCGCCTTGGGCAGCGCGTCGACGACTTGCGGATTTTCTTGCGAATCGTTCATGTCTCTCGGTGCGGCTCCTGCCAAATGATCTTCGAGTCGAAGCTCGCCGAAGCTAAAATTGTCAACACGACCACGGCCGTAAACGCCAGCAGCCCCGGACCGGGCAAGATCGTCGCAATCTCCTCCAGCTTTACCAATCCCACGAGGACTGCCAGCAAGAACACGTCGAGCATCGCCCACGGACCAATCACCTCGATGATCTTGTAGATCCAGGTGCGTTCTTGCCGCAAACCCGCAGTTTTGAATTTCGCCGTGGCCACCAAAAAGAAAAGTCCGATAAGCTTGAGGAGTGGAATCAGGAGGCTGGCGGAAAAGACGATCACGGCCACCAGCCACTGGCCATCCTGAAAGAGTTTCACGCAGCCGTCCCAGACGGTGCTCTCGGAATAGGCGCCGTAATAGTTCATGCGAAGAATCGGGTAGATGTTGGCCGGTATATAAAGAATCAGCGCGGCCAGTGAAAACGCGGCCGTGCGCCCGAGGCTATCGACCCTATTCTTGCCGATGATTGACCGGCAGCGGCAACACTCGGCCGCCGTGCCCGGGCGGAGCTCCTCGACGCGCTGAACCAGTCCGCAAGTTTTGCAGATAGTGATGGTTTCCATCGGTTTGGGCGCATTAAGGGCGAGTTGGACGGGAAAGACAAGAACCAGGTCTCCACCGCATCGATCTCAATCGAGCCGGAGTTGGTATCACACAGCTCAACCTCGGCTAATGTTCCGACTCCTAACGCTCTCCCTGTCGAGTATCGACAAGAAATATCTTACGCGAAAAACCGACCTAAGCAAAGAATGAGTCAGCAATGAAATCAAACCAGCGGCTGTACGTTTGCCGACTTGTTCGACGAAATGATTGACTTGTGCGTCGCTGGCGCGAAAAACCATGGAAAATTTGTCAGCCGCGTATCTCATGAAGCCAACATTCTCAAGCGCGCCAAGACTATCACGGGCAGACGGAAGGGCAAAATTCAAAGTATCGTCGCCCGTCTTCATTTGCCGTAGTCACTTGAAACTAAACGGCGGCGCTTTTTTCGGGTAGGTGGCCGAGAAGAGAGCTGCCGTGTCCGGGGTCTAACCTGGACATGTTGACGATCTCATTCACCTCTCGAAGACGCGCGCGACGTGTTTAGATATCGGTGTTTGAACCCGCGTGATCCACGCTGCCCATTAGCTGGTTGAAGTATACCGGCACTTTCGTTTCAAAAGTGAGCTGTTTGCCGCTGAAGGGGTGTCGGAAGGAAATCGATCTGGCATGAAGTGCTAACCGTTTGTGGGCCGTATTCCCTTTTCCATATCTCTGGTCGCCCACAACCGGGTGTCCAATACCGGCGAGATGTACTCGTATTTGATGCTTCCTGCCCGTCAATAGATCAACTTCCAGCAAGGCAAAGTCTTTCGTCTGCTGCGGAACTCTATAAGCCGTCCGGGATAATTTTCCTTTCGAGGTGTCGGATGTGGAATACACGAAGTGAGCTTGGTTCTCCGCCAGGTACGTAGTGATAGTCTCCGACTTCCTGTCACACTGGCCATGAACGACGGCGAGATACTTCTTCTTCGTCTCTTTCCAGTGGTGCTGCAAGTAGAACTTTGCCTCCGCGCTCTTCGCGAAGATGAGTATCCCTGATGTCTCCCTGTCGAGCCGGTGTACGATGAAAATACGTTTCTTAGACTTGGCGGCCCCCTTGCGGATATAATCCGTTAGAATGAAATAGGCCGTTCGTAGTTTCTCCGTATCGGTACCGATCGTCAAAAGATCCGGTGGCTTGTCCACCACAAGAATATCTTTGTCTTCGTGAATAATCGTGAGTCCTTTCGGCAGAAATTTGCCGCTCGGTCTGGAACGTCTCCGCATATTGAGCGCTCGGTGTGTCGTCAGCAGAAGCCTAACGCGATGCCGCTAAGCCGCGGCGAACAGCAGAGTTTGGAGTCAGGCCCGACTTTCTTGACAAAGATTGTTTAGATATCCGTGCCCGACCCCAATCCCCCCGAAGAGGGTGCAATCTTGCGGTTGGAAATAGCCTAGGGATTAAACTATTTTTCCCGTCGCAAAGAAGCTTTCTTAGCTCAACAGCCACTACTCTGTATAGATCTCGATGTCCCTCGTGAAACAATTTGATATTTGCTTCCAAAATTTTTTTCGAAGCAAAGAAATCTTCTAACGCTTTATCCATATTTCTTTTCAAAGAGCCTAACGTTCTGCGTGAGCGGCGCGGTCTGCCGCCTCCGCCTCCACGCAGCGGTTAGGCACGAAACCTTGGGACGTGTAGAGTTCATTGCTGTAATCTTGTGCCCGGCACTCGGTTTCCCTCACACTCCACTCACTCAATCGTGCCCATTGCCCCGTTGACGCTTGAAGTCCGCGTATGCCTTGCAGTTCAGCCGGAGGTTCGTCCTGAATGAGAGATTGCCCACCAAGCTAATCAGCGGCTTGCGGCGTTGCCACAAGCTGCCCCACATCCTGCGCAGAATCCGCGGCATGGAATAGAACGTCCGGTTGCAGGAGATCATTTCTTCGATGATGCCGTCCAGAGACAAATGCTTATACCGGGCCACCGGGAAGGTCAGCGTGTAGTATTTCCAGTCGTCGGGGAAAGCATCGAGGGCGATGCGGTCCTGCGATTTCATCTGTTCCCACAGCCGCGTGCCGGGCAAGGGCGTCAGAAACAGCACGTTGAGATTGTCCACGCCGTACTGGCTTGCCGCCTCGGCGATACGTCTGCCGATGCCCGGTTCGTCTATGTCCAGACCGATGATAAAGGATCCCACAACCGGAATATGGTGCCGCTGTATGCGCCGCACCGAGGCGCGGAAGTCGCGACCCTTCACAAGGTTGAATTTCTTGCCGAGCTCCCGTAGCCCTTCCGGCGTGGGGGACTCAAAGCCGATGAAGACGCCGCTGCACCCGGCCCTCGCGGCCAACGCCAGGAGTTCCTCGTCATCGGCGAAGTTGATGGTGGCTTGGGCAATCCACTCCTTGCGCAGGTTCGCCTGGGCCATGGCCCGAAACAGGTCCTTGGCGCGGGCGATGTGGTCACGGCGCGTGCCGATGAGGTTGTCGTCCACCACCAGAACATGTTTCTCACGGACCGACTGGAATTCCCGCACGACATCGGGAATGGGGCGCTGCCGGTACTGGGCCCCGTTGAACGCCGTCACGCTGCAAAAGCTGCAGTTGAGTGGACAGCCGCGTGTGGTCTGAACGGCCCCCAAGGCGTATCCCGTGGCCAGCAAATCATGACGGGCCAGCGGGACATCGTTTATCTCGGCCAGCCCGCCGTCATACCGGCGCTTCAGGCTGCCATGTCGGGTGTCCTCCAGGACCTGCGGCCAGATGCCCTCGGCTTCCCCCGTGACAACCGAGTCCACACGCTCCATGACCTCGTCCAGGCACATGGTTGCGTGAATGCCGCCCATGACGACGGGTACGCCCAGACGCCGGAAGTGAGCGGCCACTTCATAGGCTCGGTTCGCCTGCGAGGTGAAAGCGGTGATGCCCACCAGGTCCGGCCGAGGCATCGACGGATAGTCCGGCGCGCCGAAGTTCTCGTCAACGATCGAGATTTCCCACTCCGGCGGAGTCAGGCCCGCCAGAACCATCAGGCTGAGCGGCTTCCAGACGCGGTAGCGGTTCCAGCGGCTCTCCTTGACTTTGACGATGCCGACAAGCGGGTTGCAGGGATTGATCAGATATAGTCGCATGGGTGCATTTACTCATGGCCAGAAATTTGCGTTTTCTCTTTCTTTTTAGTGGGTTGATGAGCGGAATGTCGCAATTGGGAAATCAGGGTCAGAGTACATTTTGCCTCCCCTCAACGAAACAACCGCCTCACCTCACGGGATGAAAAATATTTCGAATAAAATTGTTCTCTGACCGCGTTTTTTGCTTGGACGTCCGTGGACCTCCCGGGTCTGGCCTGGACATGTTGACGATCTCATTCTCCTCTCGAAGTCGTGCGCGAATTGTTTAGATATCGGTATCTGAACCCGTAGCCTTGTGATCCACGCTGCCGATTAACTGGTTGAAGTATACCGGCACTTTCGTTTCAAAAGTGAGCTGCTTGCCGCTGAAGGGGTGCCGGAAGGAAATCGATCTGGCATGAAGTGCTAACCGTTTGTGGGCCATATTCCCTTTTCCATACCTCTGGTCGCCCACAACCGGGTGTCCAATACCGGCGAGATGTACGCGTATTTGATGTTTCCTGCCCGTCAACAGATCGACTTCCAGCAAGGCAAAGTCTTTCGTCTGCTTCAGAACTTTATAAGCCGTCTGGGATAGTTTTCCTTTTGAGGTGTCGGATGTGGCGTACACGAAGTGAGCTTGGTTCTCCGCCAGGTACGTAGTGATAGTCTCCGACTTCCTGTCACACTGGCCATGAACGATGGCGAGATACTTCTTCTTCGTCTCTTTCCAGTGGCTCTGCAAATAGAACTTTGCCTCCTCGCTCTTCGCGAAGATGAGTACCCCTGATGTCTCCCTGTCGAGCCGGTGCACGATGAAAATGCGTTTCTTAGACTTGGCAGCGCCCTTGCGGATATAATCCGTTAGAATGAAATAGGCCGTTCGTAGTTTCTCCGTATCAGTACCGATGGTCAAAAGATCGGGTGGCTTATCCACCACAAGAATATCTTTGTCTTCGTGAATTATCGTGAGTCCTTTCGGCAGAAATTTGCCGCTCGGTCTGGAGCGTCTCCGCATACTGAGTGCTCGGTCTATCGTTAGCAGAAGCTTAACGCGATGCCGCTAAGCCGTGACGAACAGCAGAGTTTGGGGTTTGGGGGTTCCCCGACTTTCTTAACAAAGATTGTTTAGATATCGGGGCCGACCCGGTGCCCGAACCGTTTAGATATCCGTGGATGAGCTTGCTAGCGCTCTTTATTTCAAGGAAAAAAACATTGCGTCGAAGGCGTCCCCCCCCATAATGCTCGTCATCAACGGTTAGCAATTGAAGCCGCGGAGTCAACTCACCTAACTCTGCCTTTTCTTTGTAGAGGTAAAGCACCATTACAAACAGTCCTGCAACCGCGTTAAGTGCATTTTGCAAGTTTGCACGATCGTAATAGGAGTTTCGTTCGTGTTTGACCTTGTTGTATCCGGTCCACCAATGCGGCACGCCACTTGTGTTATTCCACTCATCCCAGGGGTGCAGGGTCAGCCCGAATCTAGGCAACAGAACCGCAAGTCGCGGTATTTGGGGATAGGCTGGTGTGATCTCATTTCTGTATTGGTGGATATCATCTGCGGATGAGTTGCTATTGACGACCTTACAAACTTGCTTGCATACGACATCGGTCTCCGCGCCGGCGGAAAGAAGAATCTTAGCGAGCTCTATGGAAAAACAGTTTAGATTTCTATCGTCGAACTCAACGTATCGTGAGATTTCAGCAAGATCACGCTCAATTGCAACTAGGTAAGTCCAATGCGGTATGCTCATTTGCGTTTGAATTACCATAAACCAACCACTCGACTCTCAGCAGGAGAAATTGAGAAATTGGGGTCAGAGAACTTTTTCGACGGCACTCACAGCCGGTTTTTTTGGCCGGCCTCGCGCTTCGCCCATTAAACGTCGCCCCGTCATCGCTTCAATCTGCTTCTGAAACGTTTCCCGCCCGATCAGCCGTCCCCGTTGCGTCGATTGCCTGATCTCGTCCCACTCTCCTTGGTTAACCTCCGACTCTATCCATCCTCGATACTTCTCTCGCCTCTCTTCAGAACTCGTTCCCAACCCGGCGTACCACGGATCGTCATCCAGTAGACGATCCGATATGCCCATTGCTCGGTACCGATAACTACTCCAACGATAATCTCTTGGATGCGCCACCATGCCGGCTCGCACGGGATTTAGTTCGATATAACGGCTGCACATAATCAAGTATTCGTCTCGACTGACCGTCGCGCTCTTAAATCGCCCCTCCCACAGAGTACCCGACCTCCGATAGTTCGCATTGATGTAGCGAACGTACCTCCGGCCCACGCTCTGCATGAATCGGCCGAGATCCCCGATCTTACTCGGTTCCACCAAGAGGTGAAAATGATTCGTCATCAAAACGTAAGCGTAAATCCTGCACCGACATTTAGTCTTAGCCTGTCGAAGACATTCCAAAATGAACCGGTAATCATCATCGGCAAAAAACGTAGCCTGCCGATTGTTTCCGCGCTGGATGATGTGATGAGGGTATTCAGGAATGGTAATTCGCGGCGACCGTGCCATGGAACATCCTATGCTGCGAGAAGTCCAGCGGAGCTTATAATCGGAGCACCGGGATCGTCAAGAAAAAAGTTCTCTGACCCCGTTTTTATCCACCACAAGAATATCTTTGTCTTCGTGAATAATCGTGAGTCCTTTCGGCAGACATTTGCCACTCGGTCTGGAACGTCTCCGCATATTGAGTGCTCGGTCTGTCGTTAGCAGAAGCCTAACGCGATGCCGCTAAGCCGTGGGTTCAATGACTGCCACGGGAATAGGAGAAGATTCTGAAAGCGAACCATTGCCAAGCTGTCCAGCCTTATTACCTCCCCAGCACTTCACGGTGTGGTCCCGAAGACGCACGCAGATGTGGTCGCCTCCTACTGTTATGCTGATTGCATTGTAAATTCCCTCGACAGCCAAGGGTGGTGAAACATGAAGTTTACCTGTACCTATAAATGCTATCTGCCCCCAGCATATAGCTGTTCCATCTGAACGAAGCGCGCATGTATAAAAATACCCCGCCGATATGGCAACGACGTTTGAAACCCCTTCCACTTTTAGCGGGGTGGAGGAAGTAAAAAACGCACGTTTGTCACCCAGTTGTCCCAATAGGTTAGATCCCCAACACTTCACGGTTCCGTCCGAGAGAAGGGCACAGGTATGGTTCCTGCCTGCGGCAACGGATGTCGCATTAGAAATTCCTTCTATCTCAATGGGAGTAAGAGACCTGAAGCCATATATCCTACCGCTTCCACCGAAGCTATCAGTACCCCAACATTGCACAGTTCCACGCGAAAGCACAACACATGTATGAGCAACTCCCGCAGCTATCGCGACGGCATTCGAGACCCCTTTGACCACTACAGGACTGGTCGAATTGGTGGTCGTCCCATCACCAAGCTGACCTGTGGAATTGCCCCCCCAACACTTCACTTTGCCATCGGAGAGGATGACACATATGTGTAGCCACCGCCCTGTTGAAATGGCTCTGGCGTCAGAAATTCCTTCAAGCTCCGTTGGCCGGGAGAATAATTTGCGCGCTGTCCTGGCATCCATAGCTTTTATGTCACTTTCATTTCGTGTTATATCAATTCCAAAACACTTCACTCTGTCATCGGAAGTGATCGCACAAGTATGAGCGTACCCAGCAGCAATTGCTTTAACGTTGGAAATTCCACCGACCACTACTGGCGTGGGCGAAATTTCCTCTACAGTCTCGTTGCCCAGTTGTCCGATCACATTATGTCCCCAGCATTTTGCAGTTGCGTCCAAAAGGAGTGCGCAGGTATGCGCGCCACCAGCTGTCACAGCGGCGACCTTTTGGAGAGGTCTGCCTTGTTCCTTGGATACCGCTATTTCCATGGATGTCATTGGCTTGGAGACGCAACCTCCCACCAAGGCAAGAACAATCAAAACCATGATAAATGATTTGGTCATGAGCTTACCTCCCGGGAAGTGGGTGAAAGTATGGACAGGTCTTGCAATCACACATTGCCATAATGCAAGACCGACCCCTAAAGATACAGAAGGTCTAGCAATTCTCTCATCTCGTGCGGTTCAAGCTCTTCTCAACGGCCTAGCCGTATAGCGTTTTATCCCCAAAGCGTAGGAGCAATCAAGCACGGGGATGATCCTGGCAGGAGTGACGGGAGGGATAAACCTATCCTGAGTCCTTCGATTACACTCAGGATAAACTCCGTCGAAGGAACATGTTGGACTAAACCGCGGAGCCACACGTAACTCGCGACTATGGTGATTTGAAAGCACCGGGAAAGCGCATAGTGTGGCAAATCGTTAGAGAAGTAGGGTGCGCTATGCGCACCAAATGCTGCGTGGAACGCGCCCTACGCGTGCTGTAACCTCCATCTGCGATTCACACTCGGGCTGCGGTTTCCCGTTTTGTTAAACGCTGTTTCTATGCGACATTTCACGCTTTGCTCTGCTGAAAGCAACCTCTTCCAGTTCTAGTCGCTCTTTAATAATGCGCGCCAACCATTCGTCAACGTTTTTTTCCCTGTGTAACCTCGCCAGAAAAGCCGCCCGCGCAGCTAAGTCGGCTGGAAGTGATAAAGACCTCAATTTCGCTTTGCGAACCTTGAGGGGTTTCTCCCACGCCGAATCGTCCTCAGCTTGCGATTCTACAACCTGATCGATCTCTGGTTCAGAAAGTTGTTTTCTCCTGAATTTCTTTTTCGAATTCATAAGGCCCATCCTGTGATTATTCGGACCACATTCCTGGGTTTGAGTTGAAAGATAATCTTGAGTTTGCGCCCGCCTAAAGTGACCCCGATCAGTTGGTAGCGATCTTTGTATTTCTTGTTTCTGCGAACTTGGAAATCTGAAAAGAAACATTCAACAGCTTCATCAAAGGTAATTTGATGCGCAGCAAGCTTGTCGCGGTCGAAATCATACTCAAAGTCCGAAGGTGTAAAGCGATCCCACCTAACCACCGCTTTATACTAACTCGCGCGGGGTTCCCATTCCACCCCTAGGGAACTTCATGCTTGGACACGCCGATTACTTCGCCACCTGATCGAGCACGATATCGACGTTCTTCGAACCTACTTCGACGGGATTTTTTTTGAAGTTGCCGGTGAGGTCGCCGGGACCGCGGGTGCCGGGGTTGCCGTCTTGGTCGAGGCGGACGGTGACGGTGATCTTGCCGGTGAACGGCATGCCTTGGGTCATCACGTTCTCCGCGCCGAGCGAATAGGAGAGTGGAAAACTCGGCCGGTCGATTTTTTTGACGGCGAGCGGCGGGCCGCCGCCTGCGGCGGGGCGGGCGATGACAAAAAGCACGGCCTGAGGATTGATCGCGGCTTTGAGCTTGGGATCGATGGTGATTTGGCCCGTAATCTGCCCGGAAGAGGCAGATGGGGCGGAAGAGGACGATGGAGCCGTTGTCGCCGCCAGCTTAGCAGTCCCTTGCGGTTTCTTACCGGCGGCAGGGATTTCAGCAAGCAATTTGACGACTGCATTTCGATCCTCACCCGGCGGCAAGAGCGGCAGCAATTTCTCGAACACTTCCAGCGCACCGGCGTAATCTTGCTTTCCTTGGTAGAGCGCCATGCCTTTGCCCCAGAGCGCCATGGCAAAATTCGGCACTTGCGACAGAGCTTTGTCGAAAGCCATCAACGCGCCGTCGGCGTGGCCGGCCTGCATCAGAATCATTCCCATGTAGGAGTTCGCCTCGGGTTGATTGGGGTCGGCGGCGAGCACTTTTTTAAAGACTTCGATCGCCTTGCGAAGATCTTGCTTGTTGAACGCGGTTCTTCCTTCTTGCAGCAGGGCCGACAGGTCGCTCTTGCTCGCTGTGGGAGTGCCGGTGAGAAAATCGCCGGTTATCGAGTCGCCCTCCCCGCCGCGAGGCTTAAGAGAGTTGGTGATCACCACGCCGAGAGTCAGACCGAAAACGAGCAAGAATGCGGCCCCGACGGCGACCTGCCAGCCGCGCAGGCCGGCTTTCGGCGGCACAACTTCGGTTTGCTTCGCGGCCTGCGGTCGCCGCGCGGCGACTTTTTCCCGCACGGCGGAAGCCGCCATCTCATCGAGGTTTCCCAGGATGGTGGCAGCCTTTGTCTCGACATCGCGGCGCAAGTCAACGTAATCGGCTTGGGAGAGCTTACCCTGCTGATAATCGAACTCCAGCTCCTTGAGATCGGCGTAAAGCCGGGAACGCTCTTGCAATAGCGGCGCGCGCGGGCTCGGGTCTTCCAAATCCAGTTCCTCGGTTTCGGCGCTGGCAAACTCTTCGCGCACCCGGGCGAGCAATTTCGGGTCGGCGGTTACCGGCTGCGCCGAGCGTTTTTTCGCCGCCCAGCGTCGAATGAAAAAAATTCCCAGCGCCAGCCCGATAACCAAGGCCACGAACGGCACGATCCAAACCAGCAGGCTGAATCCCTCTGTGGCCGGCTTGAGAAGCACCCAGCCGCCGTACTTGGTGACGAAGAAGTCTTTGATCTGTTGCGGCGATTTGCCCGCCTGCAATTGTTCGCGCACGATGGCGCGCATCTGCTGCGCCATCTCCGAAGGCGAGTCGGCGATGGACAAATTCTGGCAGACCACGCAACGAAGCTCGGTGGATATCGCCCGGGTCTGGTCTTCGAGGTCAGGAGCGTCCGCGGCGAACACGACGTGGGAGGCGAAAAAACACAGAGCAATGATAATGTAACGACCCATAACCATCACCGAACCGGGACAAAATCTCCTTTGCCTTCTTGAGCGCTGACGATACCTTTGGCCGCATTTTCCAATTTGGCGATCACCAAAGCGGCGCGAATGCCGCCGACATGTTTATAGGTGATCCGCCCCTGGGGATCGATGAAAAAACTTTCCGGTATACCCCAGGTGCCGTAGTCGACGCCGATTTTCCCCGACTCATCGCGCCCGTTGGGATAGGTGATCTTGAACTCTTCGAGAAAGGCGCGTGAATCCTTTTCGGTATCCTGAAGCGCAATGCCGAGAAAAACCAAATTCTTGTCTTTGACTTTTTGCCAGGCGGCCTCCAGGTCTCGCGCTTCGGCGCGGCAGGGCGGACACCAAGAGGCCCAGAAATTTAAAAACACCGCCTTGCCGCGCAGATCGCTCAAACTTAGTTTGCCGCCATCGAACAGCGTCACGGTAAAGGGCGCGGCTTGCTTGGCGATCAACGGCGAGTTGATGTGGCGCGCGTCGCGCTGAAAGCCGAAGGCGAGCAGCCAGAGCACAGGAGCGATGACCGCGAGGGTTACGATGAGACGCCGCAAAGCCATAGTCGATGTCGAAGATTGAGGATTGAGAATGGAGGATCGCGCCATCCTCAATCTTCCATCTTCGATCCTCGGTCTTTCTCCCTGAAGGGCAGGATCGAAACCAGAGTCCCTAGAAGGATGATAAACCCGCCGATCCACATCCAGATTACCAGAGGACGGACGAGCACTTTAAGCGTCGCATGGTTCTTATCAAGCTCGCTGAAGCCGGAAAGAATCAAGTAGATATCCTCGCTCAGGCTGCTTTCGTACACCGCCCGGCCGACGGGAGCTTGCTGAGCGGGGAAAAATTTGAGAGCGGGGGATAGTAACCCCATCTCTTGGGTTCCCTTAAAGACGCGGAAGTCACCTTCGACCAGATAGTGAGTCGGCTGCTGTTTTCCTCTGAGGCCTTCGAACTGGATCAAGTAGGGGCCGACGGTCAGGTGCTCGCGCAAACCAAGGGTCGCTTCACGCTCCCGGCTGTAGGTCATCGAGCCGGCGATACCCAGGATGATCAGCACGACGCCAAGATGAACGACTAGGCCGCCGTAGCGCCGCTGGTTGCGCCGCGCCAGGGTGATCAGGCCGCTGACGATACCTTCGCCGGCGATGCGCCGGCGCGCGCGCAAGGCGAGCGCGGTGTCATAAAGAATGGTGAAGGCCACGAAGGCGAGCATGGTGAAGCCGAGCAGCGGCCAAAACTCCCGCACCGTCCAGATGAACAAGCCGAGCGCCAGTATCAAGGTTCCCGCCGTCGGCCACAGAAAATTGCGCTTGAGATTGTCCCAGGAAGCTTTTCTCCAGGCGATGATCGGTCCGACGCCCATGAGAAAAACCAGCAAGATAAATAAGGGCACGGTCACCGAATTGAAATAGGGGGCGCCGACGCTCACCTGCACGCCCGCCACCGCTTCGGAAAGCAACGGAAAGATGGTTCCGAGAAAGATCGTGAAAAGCGCCGACACCAGCACGATGTTGTTAAGCAGAAAAGCCGACTCGCGGCTGACCATGGAGTCGAGCTCCGGCTGGCCTTTGAGATGATCCGAGCGGTAGGCGAGAAGACCAAAAGAGCAAAGCAGGACGAACGCTAAGAAACAAAGGAAAACGATCCCCACCGGTCCGGAGGAAAAAGCATGGATCGAGGAAAGAATCCCCGAGCGCGTCAGGAATGTGCCGAAGATGGTCAGGCCGAAGGCGATGATGATGAGCGAGAGGTTCCACACTTTGAGCATGCCGCGGCGCTCTTGCACTTGCACCGAATGGAGAAACGCCGTGGCCGGCAGCCAGGGCATGAAGGCGGCGTTCTCCACCGGATCCCAGGCCCAGTAACCGCCCCAACCGAGCACGTGATAAGACCAATAGGCGCCGACAAGGTTGCCCATGGTGAGAAAAAACCAGGCGGTGATCGTCCAGCGCCGGGTGGTCACGATCCATGCGTCGTCGAGCTTGCCAACGATGAGAGCCGCCATGGCGAAGGCGTAGGGCACGGTCAGGCCCACGAAGCCGGTGTAGAGGAGCGGCGGATGGCTCATCATGTTGGCGTCTTCGAGCAGAGGATTGAGGCCGCGTCCGTCCATCGGTACCGGTGAAATGATTTCGAAGGGATTGGACACGAACGCGATCACGCCGAGAAAAAAGGCTGAAACGATGGAAAGAACCATCAACACCCACGGCATCATCTCGCGGTGGCGATCTCGATAGACCCAGGCGACGATGCCGGAAAAGATAATGAGAATCCACTCCCAAAGCAGCAGCGAGCCTTCCAAAGCGCCCCACAATCCGGTGATCCGGTAGTAGATCGGCGTGGCGCGGGTGGTGTTGAAGACGACGTAGCGGATGGAAAAATCCGTCATCACCAGTCCATAAACCAGGGCAGAGCCGGCCAGGAAGACCAAGATGAATTGTCCGAGGATCCCCCAGCGAGCGAACCTCAGGTACCGCTCGTTTGCGTCACGAGGAACGAGAATGGGAATGACGCTCCCCGCCAGCGCGATCACAAAGGCTAGGAGGATGCTTGAATGGCCGATGGTCGCGGTCATCGGGCGGCCGATTCCTTGCCGGGTATGAAGCTGTTGGGCTGCTTCTTATCGTCGTGAGGACTGTACTCCTCGGCGTGCTTCGCCATGATCGTCGAGGCCTGGAAAATTCCGTCCGCGCCGAGCCGACCTTCGACTACCGCGCCCTTTCCTTCGGTGAAGAGATCGGGCGGTATCCCCTTGAAATAAACCGGAAACGACGCCGCGCCGTCGGTCAACTCGAAACGATAAGTGAGATTTTTGACGTCCTTTTGCAGCGAGCCTGCGACCACCATGCCGCCCATGCGCAGAAACTTGTCGGCGCTGCCGGGCTCTTTCGCTTTGAGCTCCGTGGGCGTCACGAAATAGACGACCGCGTCTTTCATGCCGCCATAAATGATATAGCCGATGGCGGCGAGAATGATCACGCCGCCGATGAGAAAACGTTTACTTCGGCCCATCGCTTCGAGCGTCCTCTCCGGCGCGCAGGCGCGAAAGTTCGCCTTCCGCTCTGCGATAGCGCCCCTTCAGAAGAATAAAATAGACCACGATCGCTCCCCACACGATCCCGTAAGCCAGAAAGACATACCCCCAGGGTCCCATCATCCGCCTCGATTCATGCGCCGGGTTTTGATCTCTTCGGTCATCTCACCGACACGATAACGCAATGAAAGAAGATAGAAATAGAGCAGCACGAAGGCGACAAAATTGATCGCCAGGGCGGTCAGCAGCGCGGGATGGATATTTTCCCAGGGCGACTTGTCCGGCCGGAGGATCGAGGGCGGCTGGTGCAAGGTGCGCCACCAGTAGACCGACATATGGATCAAGGGAATATCGAGGAAGCCGATGATTCCCAGGATCGCCGCGGACGATGCCGCCCGGTTTTCTTCTTCGACCAGCGAGCGGAGCATGAGATAGCCAACGAAAATTAATAGCAAGATCGCCGTCAGCGTCAACCGGGCGTCCCAGGTCCACCATACGCCCCAGGTGGGTCTCCCCCAGATCGAGCCCTCGACGATCGTGAGGGCGGTGAACAGGACGCCGATTTCAGCGGCCGAAAAGGCCAAGTTGTCATCGCGTTTTTCTCTTTTCCACAAATAGAGGCAGCTGCCGACGAACACGAGAAAAAAAGAGAGATAGGCGATGAGAATGCTGGGAACGTGCAGATACATGATCCGCTGGGTGTCCCCCTGGTAGGCGTCCGGCGGGGCGACGATCAGCCCCCAGTAAAGACCAACCACGATAGCCACCAGGGTTAATCCACCCAGGATTTTGCCCCGACTCTTTCCAACCTTCCCAGTGTTTTCCATGTCTAATGACATATAAAATCAAATTGTCTCAAAAGACGCAACTCAACGTCCTTACGAGGATTTCAATCCCGGTTCCCGCTCAGAGCGTTCTTTTCCGTTGTTCGGACGCGCGGTTTGCGGCACGAGGAAAGGAACAAATGGTGTCTTGGTCCGCTCGACGTTGGAACATTGATAACACATAGCCAATTCTATACCAGTGGCCTCCACAATTTTTTATTGTGTTATCGGTGGGGTTGAAGCGCTTTGCGAAAAAATGATCCTAACATTTGGAAAACCGCCGCGGTTCATTCCAGAAAACGAGAGAGAAAGAAAGAGCCTCATACCCATGAAGCCGACGGGTATATTACCTGGCGTAATTGATCTTGTAGCTTTCCGATCATCCGTGGCAAGTCGGAGAACAGGTGCCGCCGCTGGTGCTCTCCGTGTGATTGTTTAGACCGGGATTTCGTCCGGTGGCTATCAAATGTGGCTTGGTCGTGGAGGCGTGGGAGTCATGGGAGGCGTAACTAAGGATCGTGCCGGTTGTCCACGTGAACGGTGAGAAAGATCACATCGAATCCGACCAAAAGACGTAGCCAGGGGGAGCGCGTCGCCGACTTCACCAGCGCGATTGCAGTGATCACTTCGCACTGAAACAATTAAAGGGCCGATCCATAACCGTGAAAGCGAAAAATTACGAGGCATCGTGTTGCCCGGTCTTTCGCAGGATGCGCTGGCCGAAGCGGATCGCCTGTCCCTATTGCGCAGAGGAGCGGGTGACTACGCAAACGAGATTGACTCCGTTAGGAATCTTCCATGCCTTGATCCTGATGGGTGACTGGTGCGGAGTGCGACGTGAGGTCGCCTCAGTGATTGTTCGGTATGGAGATAGAAAAGAAGCCTCCG
>Ga0214472_10000210_pt1 | contig 78870 bp, 74 predicted proteins | sample RVTome_6_FD_207662 | JGI IMG/M metagenome (GOLD analysis project Ga0214472, IMG submission 207662) | Soil microbial communities from uranium-contaminated site in the Upper Colorado River Basin, Wyoming, United States - RVT140D175 | ecosystem: Environmental > Terrestrial > Soil > Contaminated >...
GGGGAGGAGGAATCGCTCGATTTCGCAATGCGCCCGGGGGATCTCGAGTTTTGGTTGTTCACCGAAACAGGGAAGCTGTGTGTGAGCGGAAAGCGTCGGTGGTGACGAGCTAATCGAGCGATCCGACAATCTGCACCCGTGGATTCAGGCGAAGGGAGAGGAATGTGTTGTGCCCAAGCAACCGTGGATTCAGGATTTCGCGGGGATCGACCGGCCCCCTAGGGCCGGGCGAGGGGGAAAGACAAACGAAGACGGGAGTTGACGATTCCCCCTGCCGGTCAGCCCGGACTTTCCGAGCCACCCTCCTGTGGTCGAATCTGGAAAGGCAATGGAGGAACCGAGGATCGGGAACAAAGGCGGCGCAGGGCATCAGTTCGGGTGGGGCTCGAGGTAGAGAGAGCGATTCTCCGGTTGCTATGGCTCCACAACGTTCGGAGACGCCAGCGAGGTCACGGCAACCCGCAGTGGCTCTTCGCCGGGGAGCAAGGCGCCGACGAGCGTGAAGTCGACATCCGTTTCCAGCGCCACGGTGAGCTCGGAACCATCGGCCGCGACTTCGATGGCATATGAGATCTGACCTGACCATCCGTCCTGATGCTGAAGGTATTCGAGGGCGCGGGCCTCGGCCATGGGGCCGTCGAGAACCACCTCACCGGTCAGGTTCAGATGATCGATGTCGATGGCAGTAGCCCCTGCGATAGCGGCGGCATCGGCCATACCGGAGATGTCCTGACGCTCGGCGAACACCCGCCAGGTGTCGATGACGAGCCCCGCAAACGCGGCGATGACGAGTGTCAGTCCAATGCCCCAAATGGTCACCGAGCCGGCCTGCGACCGCAACCGTGGCGGGCAGTCCTCGGGCTCTTTGTCGGGTCCTTGCGTGTTCACATCCCCATCGTAAGACACCGCTACACAACGAACAAAGCGGGATCACTCCGATAGCCCATGCTGGTCCGGCCAACAGGAGCGATCCGAACGCTGGTAACGTCACTCCGGGCCTGTAGCTCAATAGGCAGAGCAGCGGACTTTTAATCCGAAGGTCGTGGGTTCGATTCCCACCGGGCCCACCTCTCAAATCCATTGTCAGAGAGCGCTTTCCGACCTTTCGGTAGGCAGCTCCACAACCCCGGTCCGCGTTTGGTCCGCGTATGGTCCGCGCGACTGATTTCACGTGCCGCGTCGAGTCGGGCGGCGAGGTCCTCGAGATCCTCGGGAAACAGGTGCCCGTAGCGGTCGAAAGTGACCTGAATCGACGAATGGCCGAGGTGCGCCTGGATCGCCTTGGGGGACGCACCCTGGGCGATCAGCAGAGCGGCGCACGTATGCCGCAAGTCATGAATCCTCAGATCCTCCGGCACTCCTGCTGCTTGTTTCGCCGGCCGCCAGACCCGCTTGTAGAAGTTGGCGTGTCGGAGCGGACCGCCCTCTGGTGCCGTGAACACCAGCGCCGATTCCTCGGGTCCGGTCCGGGTGGCGAGATGCTCGGCGAGGAGGCTCCGTAGGAACCCGGGGACGATGATGGTGCGGTCGTCGTAAGTCTTGGTCGGTCCGAAGACGAGCCGGCCGCCTGCTTCGGACGCCGATTCGGTGATGTGAAGGCGGGACCGCAGCAGGTCGCATCGTGACCGCCGCAGCGCCACTGCCTCTCCCCAGCGAGGACCGCCGTATGCCAGCAGGTAGATGAGGGTGGACCATTCGCCGGCTGCTGCGGCGAGATCCTCGACCTGGGCGGCGTTGAGGAACAGCATCTCCCGGCGGCGATCACGGGGTACCTTGACCCCTTTCGCCGGGTTGCGGCCGAGATAGCCGGCGTCGACGGCGGCGCCGAGCACCGCCCCGAACACCAGCCGAGCCTGGCGTATTCGTGAGGGCGAGAGACCCGAGGACTCCAGTTCGGCGACCCAGCGCCGGACGGCGACCTGATCAACCGACGCCAGCTCCAGGTGTCCGAACACGGGCAGGACGTGAACACGAAGCAGAGACTCGTAACCCTCGGCTGTCTTCGGCTTCAGATGGACGGTCGTCGCCAACCATCGGTCGGCCCACTCGGCAACGGTGACTCGACCGAGAACCGGGTCGACCCAGACGCCACGATCCAGGGTGGCACGTTGCTCCCGGATCCATCGTTCGGCGTCCTTCTTCAAGCGAAAGCTTGCGGTTCGCTCCCGGCCGTCGGGGCCGCGGAAACGCGCTTGCCAGGGTCTCGGTCGTCCTAGGCGATGTCGAAGCGACATCGTGGTCCCTCCTGTTTCGTTCTACAGCTCTCGATGAGCCTGGCCACGCGACCGCCGGAGTCCGACCTTACTCACTCCCTTGGCCAACGCGCCGGGCGATCAACGGCTTACTCCCGGAGACGGTCTCGAGTTCGAGCTGCTGCCCGATCCAGCCGACAACGTCACTGCGGCGGTACCGGAGGTGTTTGCCCACCCGAAAACTGACCGGCCCCTGCCCTCGTTGACGCCAGGCGTAGAGCGTGGCGACGGGAATTCCCAGGTATGTGCTCAGCTTTTGTGTCGTGAGTAGTTCTTCAACCTGTTCCATGCCGGAATCGTGCCTGTCAACCCTCTCACCAGAGTCTCATTTCGTTGCACTTGGACCTGTCATTGGGTCGGAAGCGCTGATTTGGCGGGCGGTTTCGGCGGGTGGGTATTTCTTGTTGGCGGGCTGGCCGGGACCGGATGACAGGGTTCTGGACAGGATTATTGGAGGGTTTTTGAGACTCTGGTGAGAGGGTCAGGGTGTCTAGTCGCAGCTATGAGACTCCCGACAGACCCGAACCTTTGCGGAAGATCCCTCTACGTCGAACCTCGAGCCGGCACGACCACAATCGCCGCCACGGCACTGGTACGGCTTCGACCGTACCGACGGCCTGATCGACACACGCATCTGCAACCAGTTGCTTCAAGCGGTGTTCCGTGTTGAGTCTGGCGAAGGCGGTCAAGGATTACTACCTGCAGAAGCTGGGTGAGATCTCACCGCGGGAGGACTACTACCTCCGCGGCGGCACCGCCACCGGCCGGTGGTACGGATCCGGAGCCACCGAACTCGGTCTCGCAGGCAGCGTGTCGGCGGAAGGGTTGGTGCGGCTGTTCGACGGGAACCATCCCGGCACCGGCGAGCAGCTGGGGCGCCGCCTCCGCAGCGACGGGGTGGCGGCGTGGGATGTGACCTTCTCAGCGGACAAGTCGGTATCGCTGTTGTGGGCGCTCGGTGACGAACTGACCCGCAAAGACGTTCTCGAAGCTTTCGAGGAAGCAACGTCACAGGCCTTCGGTTACCTGGAGTCGGTAGCCTCATCCACCCGTGGTGCCACCAAGACACCCGTCGTCGACAAGGACGGCAACCCGGTTCGTGGCCCGGACGGTCGGCCGAGGTATCGGGTGGAGACCTGGCCGATCGCAACATTGGGCTATGTGGCGGCGGCGTTCACCGAGTACACGTCACGGGCCGACGACCCGCAACTCCACACCCACGTGGTGATCGCCAACAAGGTCAAAGCGGATGACGGGGTGTGGCGCAGCATCGACGGTCGGCTGTTGCATCGGCATCAACTTGCCGCCGGCTACCTGCACGAAGCGGTGCTCCGTCGCGAGCTCACGGAGCGCCTCGGGGTGCGGTGGCAACCGGTTCACCACGGTGTCGCCGATATCGCCGGGTTCACCCGCACCCAGATCGAAGCGTTCTCCCAGCGACGTCGACAACTCGAAACCTGGCGACAGGAAGAGGGTCTTCCGGACACGGCGGCGGCGCGGCAGGTAGCGGTGATCGCCACCCGCAACGCCAAGACCAACCGCTCTCTCGAGGAGCTGGAAGTGGTCTGGCAGCGACGGGCCGTAGAGGTGGGTCTCACTCCGGAGAGGCTCGCTTGGATTGTCGATCGCAGCATTCGGGTCACCGCACCGGATGTGGATGCGTTGTTTGCGGATCTGGCGTCACCAGACGGGCTCACCGCCCACAAATCGACATTCGGCCAAGCAGAAGCAATCCAACAGATCGCAGCGGCACTCCCCGAGGGTGGCACCCGGGCCGAGATCGAGACCCTCGCCGACTCGTTCGTCACCAGCGGCGATGTCATCCCGCTCCTGCCCGAGCGTCAGCTTGGAAACGTAGCTCTAGCCGAACCGGACCACCGCCGCCCCGTCGATGAGCGGGCGATGCGAACCCGGGAGGGCGAACCGTTCCCCGCACCGACCCTGCCCAACTACACCACCGCAGAGCTCCTCGCCACCGAACAGCGGATCATCGAACACGCATTCGCCGGTGTCGGTCAGGGTCGCTGGCGGGCACCACTACGGCTCGTGGAAACGTGGCTACGAGTCAGACCGGAACTCACCGAAGGGCAACGCCAAATGGTGCGCAGCTTCGCAACCTCCGGCAACACCATCGACGTCGGTATGGGACCTGCCGGCAGTGGCAAGACCGCAGTTATCGCCGTCATCAACCAACTCGCCCAACTTACCAGACGACCCATCGTCGGAGCTGCCCTCGCCGCTCGCACCGCCTCCGGGCTCCAAACCGACACTGACGTTCCCTCCACCACCCTGGCCCGGCTCCTCAACGGAGCCAACCTTCCCGATGGTGCGGTTGTGGTTGTGGACGAGGCAGGCATGGTCGGCACCCGCCAACTCGCCGCTGTCGTCGACCTTGTCGAACAGGCAGAAGGCAAACTGATCCTGATCGGGGACGACAAGCAACTTCCCGAGATCGATGCCGGTGGACTGTTCCGTGCCCTCGCCAACCGGCTACCCGCCGTCCAGCTCACCGACAATGTGCGTCAACAGGCAGTCTGGGAACGACAAGCACTCGCAGAACTCCGCAACGGCTCCATCCAACAAGCCATGCGGGCCTATTCGGAGCACCGGCGTGTCATCCTCGGCCGCAACCGCATCGACACGATCGCACAAGCGAGTGGCGACTGGTACCGGTACGTCCAATCGACAGGTGACATCGCCTCCGCCCTGCTGCTTGCCCACGACAACGACACCGTCACCGAACTCAACGAACAAGCACGACAACACCTCGCAGCCTCCGGACACCTCCACGGACCCACACACGATGGACCGGGCATGGTTCTCCAGGCCGGTGACCGGATCCTCTGCCGCCGAAACCAACACGAGCTCGATGTCTTCAACGGCGACCTCGGCACAATCACCGAGGTGGACCAGGGTACGGGAACGGTCACCGTCCGCCTCGACCGAGACCCCGAGACCCGAGAGCTACCGGACTGGTATCTCAACGACAGCCATGTCGGCTACGGATATGCGCTCACCGCCCACAAAGCCCAAGGCGTCACCACCGGGCGCACCTTCACCGTCATCACCGGCAACACCGACCGAGAATGGACCTACGTCGCCCTCAGCCGAGGCCGCCACGCCAACACCCTCTACCTCGCTTCCCCCGACCCCGGCCACGAACAATGCACCCACCTCACCCACAAGACACGACAAACCGGAACCGATGCCGCCCCCACAGTCTTCGCCCGCAGCAGGACTCAGATCGCAGCGATTGACCAGGAGCCCGCACGTGAGTTCGGGCCTTCCATCGGTCGTTGATCACCGCGTTCGCCGTAGCCGGTCAGGGATCGCCTGGGCCGAGGCTGATTGAAGTGGGATGGTACTCCGGTGCATCGATGAGGAGCGCTTCGCTCGAACCTCGGCTCTCGGCATCAAGAGCCAATCGGGCCGATGTAAGCATCAGTTGATACCTGCCGGTCGGAATTTCCGTGAAGTCGATGAGCTGCTTGTCATCGCCAGTGTCCATGATTCGTGCATAGCCAGGTTGGCCGGGGTGGCCTTCGAAGAGAGCCCACAGAGGCGCAAGACGCTCCGCGGCGGCCACGGCCAACGGTGCGCGCTGACGGTCATACTCGATGCGAATGTTCCTGAGACAGTCCATACAGGACATGAGAAAGGGGGCGATCTCGAACTGAGCGTCCTGCTGGCTCAACCATGCGGTCACGATCGGTTTGAATCGTCCGTCGGCCAGTAGCTGCTCACGGCTGCAAGTGATCCTTAGTTGATGCTCGACCTGTTCCTCGCCGCCCTCGGTCGTCACAAGGGTGCTGCGACCAAGGGTCGGTCCCAGCGGCACGGAGTGGTGTTGGACGTGGTTTCGGAGGTCATAGACAAACCGATAGGCGGGACTTCCGTCATACTCGACCTTGGTGCGTGCCTTCAGCGCGTTTCGTTGCACCGAATTCTCACCGAACTGTCGCTTGAGCGTGCGATCAGCCTGGTCTAGAAACGAGCGCATTGCAGTCAAGAAGGCGTAGAGAAACACCTGGAGTTCTCTGAACGATGACTCGTCTGGGCGTTCGCCAGCGCGCTCGCCGCGACAATCTCGTCGTGTCTTCGGGAGAATCCGGTGAGGGCGGATTGCGCCACACCGAACGGTTCGTTTGCGCCGAAGTTCAATACCGTCAACAGGTCAGTTCGGTAGCTTCGAACTCCTCGGCGGACCAGGTGTCGTCAGCGCCACTAACGCCGAACAGCAACGGGCAACCGTCGTCGGTTCGGGTAGCCACAAACAGCCGCACGATCGTCATACCGCTCATGTATCGCATCGTACGCCGCCATCCAAGACGGAGTTGGCCCGCCTGGTGACATGAGGTCCCGGGAGTAGCCCGGCTGAACTCACCTGAGTGCGAAACGTCCCGCCACCGGCCGGCCTCAGCGATCGATCACTCGCCAATGGACTTCGTGTTGCGGTACTCGCCTTGCATATGAGCGATTCGTGTCGAGCTTCCACTTCGGGACTGCCAAGGTCCTGTCTGCTGGTGGCGTCCGATAGTCCTTGAGCCGGCGGCTCAGCTCTGCGAATTCTGCATCTCGTTCGAGGGGCGCCGGATGCTCGCGTCGATCGAAGGCCGATCGCCATGCGACCCACCGTGCCTGCCACTCGCGCTCTGGTTGTAGAGCTTCAGGTGGAACTGGCCACAATTGGAATTCGGGCTCATAGTCGTCGAGAGCATCCGAGAAGTCGGACAAGAAGTAGTGGGGCTCTCCGTTGAGAAGCGCTACTCCCGCTCGTGGACAGTCCCACCAATTGAAGTAGGCCAGAACGGCCTCAAAGCTCGTACCTGCTTGCTCACCTGGTCTAGTAGATGCCACGATGCAGAGTCCCCTCGCTCCTGGGCACGATCGCAGACAGAGTGTCAGGCCAATGATCGGCAACGGTTGGGTTCCAGGCCGGCATTCGGCCGGCGACGACGTGTTCCCTCTCGTAGTCCGCGAGCCGTTCACGTACCTCCGACGTTCCCCAACATGCCCACGCATCGTCGCGGCCGTCGAAGCCTCCGCCTTCGACGAGGAGGAGCCACTCGACATCGCTCTCCTCGGGCAGCTCAGCTAAGACGGCAGTCGCCTCACCACGAAACCTGAGGTCGTAGTCCTTCAGAACCAGGAGGTTTGTATCGGCCGGGAGCGAGAATGCCCAGTCGGCAAAGGTGCCGTGGTCATGAAACAGCACATACTCCTTTGAACCAGCCGCCCGGGAGAACCTCGCCACCGCTAGTACCTCGTCCAACGACGCGATCCACTCAGACCCGATTTCCACGATGTGCTCTAGTGATCCCTCAGTATCCACAGGCCAAGCGTAGAACGTGCACGAGACGCTCAATCCAAGATAGAGGCTCCATCACGCCGACCGCTCTGTCGACACCTAGAGGATCGGTTCCGGGTGGGGACGCCACGACGGGACACGGGCCGCGATCTGTTCGAGCTCTTCTGAGTATCTCGCCTCGATATCCCATTCATCGCCACGCACAGAACGAACAATGAATTCGAGCTGATCGGTCCTGCGGTCGAACCCGCGAAGCTCGCCGCCGATCACCTGAAGGTCGGCACTGGTCAATTGGGCGATCACGTCCGACGGCAGTGCTGCCTGCTCATCTGCCAGGTCGTACACGAGATCTACTAGGCCCCGAGGCGTGCTCGGCGACGGAACCATCTCAAACGACCGATCCGCTTGCCACAAGAGCGACCTCGCTCTGGATGGAAGCAAACCGAAGACACGCCCAATACCGATCGGTGCGTCATCGTCGAAGGCATCAAAGGTAATCCCTGGCATGACGTCGAGTATCGCAGATCCGCCGCTTGGTGGGTCGAGCCCACCAGGGTGTGCTCCCTGGTTGCACCGGCTCGTGTCGTATCGAGCGAGCACTGTCTCGTTTAGCGAGTTTCGCGTTGCACTCCCGTCACGAATGCGACCGCTTCCTGAACCAACCATCCTCGACAGCGATCAGTTCCCCAGACACGGCATAGTCTTTGAGACACTTCGTGAAGTCGTCAACAGCCCAACCCTCTTCGCCAATCGAGTTGGCGTACTGCTTGATTCGCCACCCATCGAAGATGACTTCCCCGTCGGCATTCCAGTCGAAGTCCACAACCGGCCCTTCTTCGAACTCGATTCGGCACCCATAGCCGTGGAAGGAGTACTCACCGACTCCGGCGATCGAGCCGTTCCGTCGGTGCTCATTGTCGATTGTCCAACCCATGAGCGGTTTAGTGGGCTCTGATCTGCCTACTGAGAGGAAGTGATTGTGGAGGACGGCCATGGCAGCGCCGAGCCCGATGAGGTACCCGTCAACGATATCCACAACGCCTCTCACGTGACGCGATCGTAGTGCTGGCATTGGTGTCGGGTATTGCCGTAGCGCTCAGTGGTGCTAGGCGACCACGAGCACGTTGGCGGGATTCTTGCGATTGAACTCGTATCCGGTCAACATCGGCCTATGGGAATGTTCGACTACTACAAACCGGTCCCTGATGTTGTTTGCCCATGGTGTGGCGAACAGCCTGTCGCTCATTGGCAGGGGAAAGATGGCGAGAACGCAATGTTCTTGTGGACGCAGGGTGACCCTCACCCTGTCGATCAGCTAGTCGACGAAGCGTTTCGGGCACTTACGTCTGAGAACCGCTCGAGCTTCTTGCTGCCTGACCAGTTTCAAATCACTGGTTGTTGTGGCAGGGGACACACCGTCACGGCGGATTGCAGATGTGTCGATGGGGTGTGGACGAGTGTCGATCTCACTGCTGAGCGCGCCAGGGTTGAGGAACGGGACGCTAGGGAACGTCACCGTCGGGATTGGGTTGTGCGCGACGTAGTACGTGGGCGACGGCCCGTCTCAGCCCTCAGCGAAACTGGTGTTCGTTATGCGCGCAGCAGGAAGGGCATGCGGGTGCAGACCCCAGCCCGGTGGCGGGTACGCCTCTCAATCCACGATCTTGCCACCGGCCTACTCGCGCACGAACCACGAGAGATGCGCGAGTGGGCATCGATGATCGTGGCGCTGAGCAACATATCATTCATCGGCATCGAGGACCCTGACGGTGAGGTGTTGCTTGATGCGCTGTGGGCGGCCGCGGACGGCAAGAAACCCTCACCAGAATCGCTCGAGGTAGCTCGACGCCTCGCCAACTAGCGCCCCGATGCAACCTGTGCACATCCAGCCGTTCTCCCTCGACGCGCAACACGTGCCAGCTGCGAACCAGATCAACACATATGTCGTGATAACGCCCCGCTTGCACGGTCAGCGAGATCGGCAGTGATGCGCTCAGTGTGTTGTACACCTACGGTGGCCTCGTGGACAAGCTTGAGCGAGGGGGGCTAGGGCAACGTTTGGCGAGGTTGCGCCCACCTTGTGACGAATTCGGGCGGTTCAGCTCTTGCGAGTAGAACCGCACCGTCGTCGTAGTCGTAGACCAAGTCGATGAAGAAGCCGATTGAATCGATCAGTTCGTCGAGTTGATCGCTGGCTTCGCGTAGGTGGTCGATTTCGATGAGAGCACTCGCGACTGCCCTAGCAGCGTGTTCGTTCTTTATGTCGCTTTCGAGGGGAGGGTCTCCTCGCCACCAATCCGATACGTCGATCTCGACTACCAATGGTGCATGGCGATCCCACAGCGGTCGGTTGTCGTGCCGATAGAAACCGAGATCGCCAACAAGGGCTTTGAAGTACCTTCGTTTGTCCAGTTGTTCAACGGCTAGTTCCCATCGCTGCCCTGAGGGACTTTCACAATGAACGTCAAAGCGTTTGCCTGCGCGTGCCATGTCATCACTTTCGCGTGATTGCCGCATTTGCCCAAAGCGCCAGCAGCAGTGCGGGTGGGTTCGTACCGGGCGTGGCGTCGTCTCGTGGCAAGATATCGGCATGGATGAGAGTCTGGATCACTACCTCGTTCGTCGACTTGTTGAGGAGGCGAGCAACGAGGGCCACCTACTCCGGCTGCTGAATGAGGCAAAGGATTCGGGTCGGGAGCAAACCGAGTTCAGCTTCAACACCATCGACGTGGTGGTCGACTGGGAGAACTCCCAAGTTGAGATCGCTGATGTGTTGGAGGCTGACAGCACAGTGGCTGTCCCGCTGAGTGCTTTCTTGTCGTTTGTCGAGAATGTGGCAGCGGTGACACCGCGGCTGAAGCGGCGGATCGCGGAGGAGTACGGAGCCTCAACCTAGAGAGTTCTGTGGGCGTTGGGCTGTCTTCCTTCAGGACTGTCGGGTGGGGAGCGTCTCCCCGCCGCTGTTGTGCTTTGGGCTGGGGGCCAGTGGTCCCGGCTGATCGACTGTGTCAGAGAAGCCCACCGCGACTGGCGTGACGTGCTGGTGTGTGGCGGTCTCGAACATGACAACTGGCGGGCACGACTTGATGAAGAACTCGGTACTGATCTCGCCTGAGTGGGAGGCCTCGCACCACCAGCGGGTCTCAGCGATCGATCACTCGCCAACGGGCGTCGTTGTGCGGCGGTGTTTGCTGTGGCAGGTCGTGTGGTCCGGTTGCGCTGGGCTTGCCACGGGCAGTTGTCTAGCTCGCTAGTTCGGACATCACCCCGGACACTGCTCGCTCGTAGTCGACGCGGTCGAACTGGAACGGGCCGAGGCCGGCGTAGTCCCTTTCCTCTCGGTGGGGTTGCGCAAGATCACGCCACCGGACCACCCCTTCACTCGCCTCGATGGTCACCATCAGTGGCCAGCAGCCCCACTCACCGCACGAACATCCAAGCAGCGGACGGCGTGGGCCGCCTCGATACTCTCCGCCACCAAGGTAGTAGTCGTCCAGGGGTCCAAAGCTGTAAAACTCCGGCACGAGGCCGCCATAGCCGCCAGCCGGTTCGTAGCCCCAAGATCGCTCGAACTCCTCGACGAGATCCGCCAGCGAGACACCGTCAACAACGGGGAGCACGCTCCGAACGGACTGACGCCCATCGTCGAGTGGTTCGATTGCAAAGGCGATATCGTTCACACACGCCACTATCGCACACGGGAGGATTAGGCGACAGCGATCAGCGCCTGCGCGCCCATTCTCCCAACGTGTGTTTCCAAGCTGCGGTCGTCGTGCAACGCTGACGCACGGCTTTGAGCCGGGTGTCTTGGGCGCGGCGCCAGGAAGTGGCCCTCCCGTGCCATCATGCGGGCATGTCCTTCGACATCTTCCTGCGGTCATTCTCGGCGGGCGAATCCTCATCCGTGGATGCGAGCGCGGTCAAATCTGTACTGGACGCACACGTCGCGGCAACTGATGACGGGTGGGCGCGAATTCAGACAACTGACGGCGGCGCCGAGCTGTTCGGATACGACACGCTTGAAGACGGGTTCATGATCACCCACACGGTGGGGAGCGCAATCTGGGACCTCCTCGTGACTGTTGCGTCGATCCAACCCCTGGCGATCACGCCCGTCGGCTGTCCGACATGCGTGACAGATCGGAGCATGCTTGTAGACCTCCCGCCAGAGATAGCCGGCGGTGCGCTGGTCATCTCCACTGGAGCCGAGTTGCTGCAGGTGATCAAGCAGGGTTGAACTGCACGGGCTGAGCGGAACGTGGCAACATGCGATGACCCCGCCCGCCATCTGGCTCGGGCACGTATCGGGCTCACTACACCTCGCTCGGTCGTACTCTGCGGTCCAACGCGGCTCGATCGTCCTGCGGCCGTTGGCCGGGAATCTGTCACTGCGCTGTTCTACCGTGGATGATGGCAACCAATCGCGACGCTGGGGGGCCGATGCCGAACACACGTCAGTGGGCGCTACTGATCTGGTTGGTGGCAGCGCTGTTCTACGTACTGCGCTACGAGAAGATCCGCAAGTCGTTTGGTGGGGTTGTCCGGGCTTTCTTCGGACTGTGGAAGCCCGTAGGTCTGTTGGTCTTGTATGTGGCTGGTTGGGTGTGGCTCGCCTATGCACTTGGCATATGGGAGCCGGCGCTGCTCACCGACACGCTGTTCTGGTTGGTGGGCCCTGCTGTCTGGGCGCTGATGAATACCAGCGATGTGGCGAAGGATGATGATTACATCAAGGCCACGCTGAAACGGGCCATCCAGTGGACCCTGGTCACGGAGTTCGTCGCCGGATTGTTCCCTTTCAGCATCGTCATCGAACTGCTGCTTGTACCGGCTCTGTTCCTACTTGGAGGTGCAGCGGCGCTGGCAGCTACCAAGGCAGAGTATGCGTCGGTGAAACCGGTTGTGGAGGGGATGCTCGCCGTCGGCGGTCTCTGGATAGTCGGCTACTCGGTGCTCAAACTCGCTACTGGCTGGGATTCGATAGACGGGGTTTTGCAGGTCAGGACGTTCGCTCTGCCAGTCTGGTTGACGATCGTCACCCTCCCCTACATGGCCGGCGTCGGCGTATACACGACATTCGAGTCGCTCTTCAAGCGTATTGCGCTCTTCGGCGACGGCAACAAGGCCGGAGGCCGCAGCGCGAAACTGGCTTTGCTGTCGCTACCGCAGGTCTCGCTGGCTGACTTGAACTCGTCGTTCTTCTTGTGGGTGCGCGAAGCGAGCTCAGCAAAGACGTGTCGGCAGGCAAGACGCGCGATCCGAGCCGGGCTCGCCCGCCAAGCAGAGAAACGCCTGGAGGAGCAGAACGCGAAGCAACGACTCGTTGACATGGCGGGAGTTGACGGAACCAACGAATACGGCGAGCGACTCGACCAACGTGAATTCGAGGAGACAAAGAAGTCCCTCCGGTGGCTTCACACTTCCCAGATGGGGTGGTACCGGCAGCGGGGGCGCTACCGGGACGACCTGCTACCAATGCTCACTCCGACGTTCCAAAGCTACGGGCTCAGTGCTGATCACGGTATCGCGCTCAGCGTCTCCGCCGATGGGCAGGCGTGGTTTGCTTGGCGACGCACCATCACCGGCTGGTGCTTCGCCATCGGCGCATCCGAAGCGCCACCCAGCCAGTGGATGTACGACGGACCAGGACCCCCACCGGGGTTCCCCGGACAGGATCCTCAATGGGGCGCCCCGTTCGGAGCCGACAGCGACAACTGGTAGAACCGAGATCGGGATGGTCCGCTCTGTGTGCCTAGATTCCGGAGTCATTCAGCAACAAGTCCGCTGCATGTCGGCCAGTGCGCCTCTCGGGTTGAGCTCTCCATAGCCTTTCACCTCAGGCGTGGGTCGGTCGACCACCCGTGAGACCCCGGTCTAGCCCACCAGATACGCGGCTCATCCGGGTAGGCGTCCCATGCTATGACCCACAACCAATCGAGGGCGCCGAACTCGCCCGCGCCGCCGGGAACCAGGACGGAGTGGAGATCGGGTTCTAGGAATCCTCGTCGAGCCGAGACGGCGAGGTGGGTCTCGTATCGTGGCTTGGCGGCCGCCAGCTTGTCCATGTTCCTCACGATCTCGGTAGCAAGGCGCGAGGTTGTCGACGGATCACCGCCGCCGCGGGTAATCGTCGAAGTCGAGGCTACCGACACACCGTGGTGGTCGGATCTGACCCTATCCAGCTTCCACATCGATGCTCGACGTTTGGGGCCAGATCGTCTACTCCTGAGAATCTGGGCGGCTTCGGCCTCGATGCTCTTGACATGGACACCCGGGCCGATCCAAAGGACCCACGAACCGAGTCGCTCGTTCTTGGCGATTTCGTCGAGCGACCTCAGGTGCCGGCGCGCAGCCTGATGGCGTGCATTGTGTTCACTCCGCACAAGGCTGGTGACCTCCAACGCAGCCGGTCGTGATGCATTGGGGTAGATGAAATCGATGCCACAGCCGGGCGGCTCATAAAGGCGGGTCGGGCCCGGGTCAATGTTCAGACGGGAACGCCAAACCCCCTCGACCAACTCAGCGATGGCCTGTTCCTCGGCGCGGTCCGGCATGCTGCCTATCCTCGTCTTTCGGCATCGTGTTCCCCCGCCACCCTCTTTCTGCGAGACTAGGCAGGTGAAGTTGAGATTCAAGCCAACCGATTTCATCGTGCCGCAATCAACCGCGCCCGTAATACTCCCGTCGTCGGCGCAGCCCTCCTTTGCCAGTGGCAGTACGAAGTTCAAGCGGGCGGCCTACGACCCAACAAGGCGATCGCTCATCACTGAACGCCTCGACCCCATCGACGCTCCGTACTTCTACAACTACAACGAGTATCTCGTAGCACTGACAAGCGGCGGCACACATCTGTCGGGCCCCTACCCGACGCCCACGACGTTCATCCCCCACCACCAGGCGACTCCGAGCACATCGTTCGATGGGCTCCCGCCGGCTCCTCATAGTTGAGCGCTACGCAGTCATCAGCCTTCCAAGGTGTGTCCCCGTCGAGCAGCGACGCAGCTAGACGACAGAAACAGAGAGCTCCAGGTCGGAGACTCGCACCTGGTCATACAGGCTCGCTGGGTCTTCATGGCGCTTCTCTGCCGCACGCTGGAACAGCTCCCAAGGGTCCTGCGGTTGCGGGCGGCGGGGTCGAAGCCAGAACACGCCACTTGCGCCGGAGTTCACCGCAGTGATTGCGGCGGGAAGATCGAGCAGCAATGCACCCGTGGCCCGGATCGGATCATGGCCGACTCCCTCGATCGCAAATACGGTGATCTTCGTCTTCAGCACGGCTGCCAGCTCACGCGGGTTCTGGAGCATCTTGTAGTTGCTCGTGATCAGGCCCTTGTAGCCGAGCTGGTGGAGCGCGATCAGGAGCTCACGATCACCGAGTTGAGGCAACACGGGATGGATCTGACGAAGCGGGAGCAAGCCTATGTCAGGTATGAACTCGTCGAGGCATCTCAGGATCGGTTCCGGGAAGTTGTGGTCGAGCGGGACATCCACTACGCCGCCAACTGCTGCTCGAGATCGATCGCCTCCTCGATCGCAGCCTTGTCGAGATCCGGATAGAGCGCCACTACACGATCAATATCCCCGAAACGCTCGAAGAGCGCTGCCACCGCTTGAGTGGTGATACGCGAATCGGCTAGGTGCGGTTCGCCTGAGACCTTGCCGGGGATGATCCTCAGGTGTTCCCGCGGACGGATCAGGTCGGGCCCGTGCCCTTCTCCTACGTTGAACGGCCCGAGCAGATCGAGCGTCTCTCCCATCACCCCTTCCCGGTGAGTGGTCTCAACACGATCAGCTGAGACGATGAAGATGTGGCCGGTACGGTCCACACGCAGCGGGGAGCCGGGATACGGGAGATCTCGACTCCAAATGTCTAGACCGAGCTCGTCCAGTTCATCGAGCGCACGCCTGACTTCGTTCATGGGACTCGCCCCCTTGAGGCCCCTGGGATGACGGAGCCAGTACACGATGCGCAACCCCATCAGGTCTGCGTACGACCAGCGCTTCGGGCTCTCCTGGGACACAGTCGGGTTGATGATCCCCTGCCTTGCCCAGTAATACACCGTGGACACCGGGACGCCCGAGAGCGCGGCCGCCCGAGGCGCTTCATAGCAACCTTCCAACGCAGCGAGCAGGGAACCTGTAGTCATCGTCGAAGACATCGAAGAACAGAACCTCCGGACGCAATCAACGTACCACCCGCCGGTGTCACAAGCAGCGATTTCACCCGCTTCGAGGACCAGCCCAACCGCCCACACCGCTCCATACCCGACACCCCGCGGTCCGCGTGTGGTCCGCGCGGCTGGCGCAAGACGATGAAATACGATGAGCAGCAACGAGCACAAACGCCCCGGTCAGGGAATGTTTTTCCACAATAATGCAAACCAATGAAGACCCCCAGGACGGACTTTTAATCCGAAGGTCGTGGGTTCGATTCCCACCGGGCCCACTTCTCAAATCCCTTGTCATAGGAGACGTCGAAACAAACGCCCGCACCGACGGCGACTGGCCAAGCGGGAACAACGCCGGGGGCGAGGTCCATGGGACTCGCCACCCATCTGGGCGTCCGTCTGGTCGTGGCTGTGGTTGATTCATCCGATACCAGCTTCGAGTTGCACGATGAGGGAGAAGGTTGTGTGGCCGTTGACGTCATTCATCCTGGATTGCAAACGACCGTGGAGCGGAACTGCTTCGAAGGACAGCAAGTCATCTCGGTCACATCGAGTTCTCGATTCTGTTCCCATGGTGTCGCAGGATCTCGTTAGTCGAAACCCAATCCATTTCGCCGGCAACGTCTCGAAGACCGCCCCCGAGTGGCACGTTCAGGCGCGGGGTGGCAACCGGGCCGGCGGCCCTGATCGCGGGCCTGCGCCGATTCGAAACTCAAGGCTGGAGTGTGGTGCCGGGTTGGCGGAGATCAACATCCGCGGGTACCTCCCGGACTACGTGTGGGCCGCTCTTGACGACGCCGTTCCCATGTCCTGAAACACGAACCCAGCCGCCCATGCCAGTCCTCGTTTCGCTCACGAAGGCTTTAGCTCGCCGCCGAAGCCTTGCCGGGCAATCTCTGTCCTCGGGTTTCGAGCTGGGACCTCTGATAGTCAATGGCGCAGCGTCCACAGAAATGCTGGTCCTGCATCCGGACGGCTGCCCCGAGACCACAGACGACGCAAAGTAGTACTGAGACCAGACCCTGATGAGGGTCACGATGATTCACGATGAGTCCCTGCCTGTGTCGAGAACGTAGTTGAACCGTTCGACAATGATGTCGTAGACGTAATCGATTATCGAGACCCTTTTTGCAGGCGTCCATGATGACTAGCTCCTGGGAGGGTGGTGTCAAAGCAGCCGTGGCGGCTCGCACTGCCAACGAATCCGGGGTTTCCGGAGGCGTCCGCGAGCCAGAACTGGCGATTGACACCACCCTCCTAGCGCGTGGTCGCCTCAGATGTACATCTACCCTTAGCCGGCGGCCGCTGGCCAGGTCAACCGGGATCATGCGGCACCTACCCCGGCGTTCGCCTGGACACCACTCCCCCGGTCGGCATTCGACAGCGTGTTTGGTGACCGACCATGTGCACAAAGTTGCGGCCGGACCCACGCTCCGGGTCCACCGATCGACGAATGAGTACGCTGGCACTCGATCGCGCAGCATGAACGATCGATTCGACGGGTCAAACGTGAAACGGCAGGGCCGAATGCAGAAAGCACTCATAGGATGGCGAGAGTGGGTCCGGCTGCCCGAGATCTCGCCGGTGGCTATCAAAGCGAAGATCGATACCGGGGCGCGCACTTCGGCACTGCATGCGTTCAACCTGAAGTTCAGCGAGCGGGACGGGGCGCCGTGGGTCAACTTCGAAATCCATCCGCTGCAACGCTCGCGGGCGCAGAGCAGGACCATCGATCTGCCGGTGAAATCCTTCACGAAGATTCGCTCCTCCACCGGGCAAACCGAGACCAGGCCGGTGGTGAGGACGCGGCTCAGATTGGGCAAGAAGACCTTCCCAATCGACCTAACACTGACGTCACGCGACGAGATGGGGTTCCGCATGTTGGTTGGCCGAACCGCGATTCGCCGTCGATTCTGGGTGGACCCGGGGAGGTCGTACCTTCTCGTCCCACGCAGCGGTGAGCCACAAGGCTTTCAGACCAGAGGCGAGCAATGAGACTTGGAATCCTGTCACGAGCACCCCGGTCATACAGCACGGCACGTATCAGGGCGGCCGCCGTCGAGCGTGGCCATCACGTGCGTGTTCTCAACACCCTCCGGTTCGCCATCGACCTATCCGGTGATGAGCCGGATCTCGAGTACCGAGGCAAACATCTGTCGCACTACGACGCGGTACTTCCTCGCATCGGGGCATCGATCACGTTCTTCGGCCTGGCGGTGGTGCGCCAGTTCGAGCAGATGGATGTGTACACGCCCAATACCTCAAACGGAATCGCCAACTCCCGCGACAAGCTCCGGTCCATCCAAATTCTCTCCCGCCACGATGTCAGGATCCCGTCGACCACATTTGTGCGCGACCGAGCCGATGTGCTGTCTGCAATCGAGCGAGTAGGCGGGGCGCCGGTGGTGATCAAGCTCCTCGAGGGAACCCAGGGCATAGGGGTGATCCTCGCACCCGACGGCAACGTGGCAGAGGCCGTGATCGAGACCCTGCAGAGCACCAAGCATAATGTGCTCATCCAGAGGTTCATCGCTGAGAGCAAGGGCCGGGATATCCGGGCACTGGTGGTTGGAGATCGAGTGATCGCGGCAATGCGCCGTCGGGCCGCCGCCGACGAGTTCAGGTCCAACCTGCACCGGGGCGGGACCAGCGAAATCGTAGAGCTCGACGAGGAGTTCGAACGTGTTGCGGTCAAGTCGGCACAGATAATGGGCCTCCGGGTCGCAGGCGTTGACATGCTCGAAGGTGACGACGGGCCGCTCGTGCTGGAGGTCAACTCGTCGCCGGGCCTAGAGGGGATCGAGACCGCAACAGGACTCGATATTGCCGGCGCCATCATCGACTACATCGACCGGCAGGTGGCGTTCCCCGAGCTCGACGTGCGTCAACGACTCACCGTCAGCGCGGGCTACGGTGTGGCCGAACTGCTGGCGCGCGAAGGTGCCGACATCGTCGGGAGAACCATCGCTGAGTCCGGGCTCCGTGATCGTGATATCACAGTTCTGACCCTGACCCGGGGAACCACCGTCATACCGAACCCGCGAGTCGAGCGAGTGCTCGAGCCTGAAGACCGACTGCTTTGTTTCGGGAAACTCGACTCGATGCGCGATCTGGTGCCAGAGAGAAGGCGTCGTCGCTCCCGGCCCAAGGTGAGACCCCTTCCCGCCGATCCCATTCCCGACCAAGCCGGGCCGCCATCAGATGGAGCATCCGCCTAATGACGCCAAGGCGACGGCCATTCGAGATCGGGGGCGCCAGCGTACCGCCGGGAAAGCGGGCAACGCTTGAGATGCCCATCGCCCGACTCATGTCCGGTACCCCGGTCGCGCTCCCGGTCCTTGTGCTCCACGGCAAGCAGGACGGACCCGCGCTATGGCTGAGCGCTGCCGTCCACGGAGACGAAGTGTGCGGCGTTGAGATCATCCGGCAGGTGGTTGCCGGTCTCGATCCTCGTTCAATGGTGGGCACAGTCATCGCCGTGCCCGTCGTCAATATCCACGGCTTCAACACGGGTGATCGATATCTGCCCGACAGACGAGACTTGAACCGGTCGTTCCCGGGGTCCGAGCGCGGTTCGCTGGCGGCTCGGGTGGCTCATCTGTTTATGACGGAGGTGGTCAGTCGCTGCAATATCGGTATCGATCTTCACACCGGATCCGATCACCGGACCAACCTGCCTCAGATCCGGGCCGATCTCGATGATCCCGGGACTCTGACCCTCGCCTCGGCGTTCGCCCCACCAATTGCGATCCAGGCCCGGCTCCGGGATGGGTCGCTACGCCAGGCGGCAAGCGAATCGGGAGCGACGGTGTTGGTTTTCGAAGGCGGCGAGTCGTTGCGCTTCGACTCCGCAACCATCACTGCCGGGGCCGACGGCGTTCGCCGGGTGCTCGCCCATCTCGGGATTGCCGGCTCAGCAGAGCCTGCAACGGGCGAGATGCTGCTGTCGCGTCGCAGCACGTGGATACGGGCGTCAAAGAGCGGGCTGCTGCACCTCGAGGCAAACCTGGGAGATCGAGTCGAGCAGGGCGACCAGCTGGCCACGATCTTCGATCCGTTCGGGCGGCGTCTGGCCCGGCTTAGAGCAAGGCATGGTGGCCTTGTCATCAGCCACACACACCATCCGCTGGTCAACCAGGGCGATGCAATCGCACATGTCGCCGAGCTGGACTCGGAAGATGCTCAGTAACTCCTGTTCCGGCCCGTCGTCGTGTGGAACAAGTGCAACCGCCGTAGCGGGGAGCCTCCACGGCGATGCTCACCATCCTCCTAACCGGCATAGTTGATCCAACCGGGTCCCGCCGAACGAAGCGAGGACGCTACTAACGTTTCCCTGTCTAGCTTGGGTGATGGGATGGAGACCCCGAAAAAGAGGTCAGCCACACGCGTGCTCGCCGTCGACGGCGGCGGGATACGAGGGATATTGCCGATCCGGGTGCTGGTCGGTCTCGAAGAGCTCACCGGATTGGCCGTGTCGGATCTGTTCGATGTCCTCGTCGGCACCTCGATCGGTGGTATCGGCATACTCGGATTGGTGCGCCCGGGCAGCGATGGACGCCCGATGTGGACCGCCCGGGATCTGCTCGAACTGTATTCCAGCCGGGCGAAAGAGATCTTCCCCGTCACGTCGCTGTCCTGGCCGCAGAGTCTGCAACAGGTCGTCGAGATGATCCGCCGCCCCACGCCAACGGCGGCGCTGCTCGGTTCCAACGCTCGTATCGGAAATGCCCGCTATGACCCGGCGGGCCTCATAGGCATTCTGACCGATCAGCTGGGCGAGACAATGCTCAGCGAGGCGCTGCGGCATACCGTGGTGACTTCGTACGATGTCCGTTCCCAGCAGCCGGCGATATTCGACTCGCAGGCCATCATCGACGGCGAGCAGAAGGACATTCCAATGCTCACCGTCGCTAGGGCCACGTCGGCGGCGCCCAGCTACTTCCCTCCGATGACAGATACCGATCCCGCAGGTGAAGAGCGGCTGCTGGTTGACGGCGGCATCTTTGCGAACAACCCGGCATTGCTCGGGTATCAGGCGGCGATCGAACACGGGGCCGATCCGCAGAAGGTCGTCCTCGTGTCGCTCGGCACAGGTAAGCCTGGGCCAAACTCATCTCTCACTCGTGAGGACTACATGGGCTCGAGCTGGTTCCGCCAGGCGCAGAGCCTCCTGGAGAGCGCGCAGGTCGGTAGTGTCTCTGTGATCGACGGCTTCCTCCGCACGGTCATCGGTGACACCTACTGGCGATTTGATGTACCGCTTCGCGCCGACGGCGGAAATGAGATGGACAACACATCCGACGAGCACATCGAGTGGCTGAACAAAGCCGGCCTTGCCATGGTGGGCGAGCACATCGGTGATCTGACACGTCTTGCCGGGGTGCTGAAGAGCTAGAGGGCATCGCCAGCCCTATCGGACCTCTGCGTTGCCTCGTCTTGCCGCAAACCCTGCCACCAGGAACTCGCAGGCGTACCAGGTGAGCATCGCCGCGGCGATCGGCGCCATTATGGCGGCCACCGGAATGGTGATGTCTTCGCCGAGTTCGAATATCGGCAGGTTGAGCGCGGCGACCGCTGCGGCAAGCCACATCGCCGACACGACACCAAACACCCAGGGCCACGCAATGTCTTGTCCCCAGCCGACCTCCGAGGGACGGCGGAACATGGTGAGTCGTAAGACCCCGACCGTTCCCACCAGACCCCAGAACCAATCCATGATGATGCCGACATCGATCACCACCGGGTCGCTGCCGAACTCGAGAGTCGGAGAACCCATGCTCATAATCAGGACTGTGAACCAGATCACTGCGATCGTCGCCCAGATCCAAATGCTGTTCGTCTTCATTGCCCCTCTGCCAGCCGCTCGATGTTCACCCCGTGGCCATTCCACGAATGCCCACACATTAGAGACTCCGGCAATTTGCGACGAGTTACATTTCAGAGTGTGGGCTGGGACGTCAGCGAGCCGGCTTCGTCGTGCTCCTGATCCATGTCTAGCGGCAGCGGCCACGACGTGGCGCTCGTCTCGTGGTGGATCCGGCCGGAGTCGGTCTCGACCGGCCTCGGTTGGCCGGAAGCCACCTGCTCAGGTTCGACGATGATCACACGTTGCTGGTTCCCAATGTCCATTCTGTAGCCCTCCTGGCTTGTATCTCGACAAACGTCTCCATCTCGAAAAGACGGTGTCTCTCGGATTCCGTCTCCGGCTCTCTGGTGATCAGAGTCGGGTCGGCAAAGACCTCATCGATACGGTCACCATTTGCGGTTAGGAGCAGGTGCTTGCCGGTCGATGCGGCCAGCGCAATCACCTCTGCCTCGGCCCCCCGGTACCCGGAGTCGTGCTCGACGACCTTCCCCTTTAGCGCAACCAAACCCAGCGCCACGTCCCCGATGCCGGCGATGTCGAATTCCCGGTAGAGCGGGTCGACGGACTTTGCCGCGTAGATCCCGCAGCCGAGACGACCGCACCTGCCGTCGGTATGGGGGATCTCGTCACCGCCTCGCGTCGTCAGGCAGGTCGCCTTCATCCTCCGGCTGTGCCACGCCATCTTGACCCCAAAAAGACCCTCGGACCGGACCGCCCAGAGCCGGAATCCAAGCACCGGGCTCGGCGACCATCCCTCGGCGTGCACTTCCTTGGCCCGCGCCACGACATCCTCCAGACAGAACTCCATCCAGCGCTCGATCCGCTCCACCTCTGAAGTGAGCGCGTGCATCTGCTTGGCTATCCGCTCGTGCTCCTCTGCCAATCGGCCGAGACGGCGATGGCGGGCGGCTATCGCCGCGCGGGCCTTCGCCAGATCAGCCATTCCCTCTAGTTCGCCGTACCGGTTCTGGTAGAGCCGGACGATGGCATTGAGCGCATCAAGCCGCCGTGCGCCATCCGAACTCAAACCGGCTTCCATCTCGGAGCTCATGAGTGTCCGACCATAAGCTACCGAACACACGTTCGCAAGGGAGTCTGGAGATGAGATTTCGCGACCCGCGGATTATTTTCCCCGACCGGCTACGAGCAGCGGGCAGTCGCTTCTCCCTCGAGCAAACATGGCGGTTCCGGGCGGATCGTCGCCACGGTGTCGAAGAATTGGTTGCTCGGATCATCGGTGTTGAGCAGCTCAACGATGTAGGTGTCCTGGATGATGAGATGATCCGACGGGCGTACGGTCAGCCTCCCCTTTGGTCCGGCAGACTCGACACCCTCCAGCGCCGTCCGTAGTGCCTCCACGTCTGACGACCCGTTGACGACCCGCAGCGCAGCCACCACCAGCAGGGCCGCGTCCATGCCCAGAGCGTCGTATTGGTCCGGGGTGGCACCGACGGCCGCAAGGGTCTCGACCAGGTAGTCGTTGGCATCGGTGCTTGGCGAGGTGTAGTGGTAAGTCGTCGGTGACGTCCACCCCGCGGCGACATCGAAGAACAACGGCAGTACCGCATCGGGCGCGAACGTCACCCCAAAGGCCGTGTCGGCGGGGAACGCCTCCGCAACCTCTGTGAGCAGCGACCCGATGCCGGCCCCGGACCAGGTCAACAGCAGCGCATCGGGGTCGTCCTCGGCAAGCTCGGCGACGGTGCTCGAGAAGTCGGTCGTACCCGTTGGGAGCATGCGGTCCGGGCCGACAAAATCGCCACCTGTCGATTCACACGCGGCCCTATACGACGCAGCCGCTCGGTGGCCCGCCGGGAAGTCGGGGGCGATCTGGGCGAAGCTCTGTGCGCCGAGCGCCGCAGCAAAGTACCCACAGGTGGCATATGCGTGCTGTGCCTGGCTGAGGGCCAGCAGAAAGACGTTCTCGTGGAAATCAGCCTCGGTGAGACCTGTAGGTGTGTCTGTCGTTGCGACGAGGATGACGTCTGTATCGGCCGCGACCTCCCGCAGAGCCGCGGTAGTGCCGGCACCGGCGGAGCCGATCAACACGCCGGCTCCTTCCTCCGCGATCAGCCGGCGAGCGACCAACTCGGCAACCTCAGGGTTCGTCTGGTCGTCACCAAAGACGACCCGGATCTCACAGTCATCCACCTGGTACGTCTGTGCGGGCCCGGCTGCGACGGCGCTCCCCGATGCGTAGGCGAGACCAATGGCAACGCTCCGCTCCAGCTGGGTCCCGTAGATCGAGAGCCCTCCGGTGAGATCTGTGACAACACCGACGGTGACCGGCTCCTCGCACTCGAGCCTCGCGCTCACACCGTTGTCGGCGACTGTGCCGGTGGTCTCCGGTGAGCCCGTCGCATCGTCGGGATCGACGGGCTCGTCGTCACCACCGCAGCCACCGGCCAGCAGCGCAACGACGAGCAGCAGGATCGGTAGAGGCTTGGCCATACGGATCTACGGCCCGCCAATCACACAGTCGAGATCGTACACTGGTCTGAGATTCCGTCTTATCCGTGTCTCCATGAGCAACACAACAACCAATGCGTCGGCCGATTTGGATTCCGCTTTAGCCGACGGTAGCGGGTTGGCCACGAATCCAAGCGGCGATCCGCCTAGTTGCCTCGGCAACGTCCTCGGTCGACTCCGAGTACGACAGCCGCACATAACGGTGGCCCCCGGCAGGGTCGAAGTCGATGCCGGGCGTGCAAGCCACTCCGAGCTCATCGAGCCAGACACGGCACAGCTCCTGGCTGTCGCTTGTGACGTGCGATACGTCGACATAGAAGTAGAAAGCACCATCCGGTGATGCGAAATGGTCGAGACCGACGTCTCCAAGGCCGTCGATCAGGATCTCACGGTTGACTCTGTACCGGGCAACGTTCGCATCGAGCTCGCCGGCGGCATCGAAGGCCGCCAGCGCCGCTAGTTGTGACATAGTCGGAGCCGAAATGAACAGGTTCTGCGCCAGTCTCTCGATAGGGCGCAAGAGATCCTCCGGCACCACCATCCAACCCAGCCGCCATCCTGTCATCGAGTAGTACTTGGAGAAGCTCTGGATGATCACCGTGTCGGGGTCGACGCTCAACGCGGTCGGGACAGGCTCGCCGTACTCGATCCCGTGGTAGATCTCGTCGGCGATCAGCCGGATGTCATGCTCCCGGCAGAACTCGACGATGTCCTCCAACTCTACGGGACGCAAGGCGGTGCCGGTCGGGTTCGCCGGGCTGGCAACCATCAGCCCGTCGAGCGGGCCGGCATCTGCCAGCAACTCACCGGTCGGCACAAATCGGGTCTCCGGGCCGACCTTGATCGGCACCGCCTCGACCCCAAACGCTTCCAATGTGTTCCGGTAACACGGATAGCCGGGCTCGGTGACCGCCACCCGCCGGCCGGGGTCGAAAGCGGCAAGAAACGCCAGCACAAACCCGCCGGAGGCGCCCATGGTCACAACGACCCGGCCCGGGTCCACCGTGACACCGTAACGGTCCCGGTAGTGCACGGCGATCCGCTCCTTCAGCTCGGGAATCCCGGTGGCGTCTGTGTAGCCGAGCCGGTTCGACGCCAGAGCAGCCGTCGCTGCCTCGAGGACCGGAGCCGGCGCCGACGTCGACGGCTGCCCCACCTCCAGGTGCAGCACCTCCCCACCGATGCGCTCTCGTTCGGCGGCGGCTTTCATCACCTCCATCACATAGAAGGGTGCAACCTCGCCACGCCGCGACGGTTTCACAACAGGACTTCGCTCACAACGAGACTTTGATGATGCGTTCGATCGGTGGCGTCTTCGAAAGTTGCTCAACGACCTCATCGGGCACATCACCGTCGATACTGATGAACGACAACGCAAGCTCCCCGAGCCCGGTGCGGCCGGTGCGCCATGTCGCGATGTTGATGCCGAGATCGCCGAGCAGCGTCCCAACCTTCCCGATAAACCCGGGCTGATCGTGACTCCAGGCCACCAGGATCGTGCCCTCCGGGATGACGTCGATGCGGAAACCGTCGACGTCGACGATACGCGGCTCATCGTGGCTGAACAACGTGGCCGCCATGGTGCGGCTGCCGCCGTTCCACTCGACCATGCACGTGATGAGGTTCGGGTAGTCCGTCGAGTGCAGTCCGGTCGTCTGTGCAACCTGGATTCCCCGCTCCATGGCGACGTGCGGCGCATTCACCTGGTTGACCACGACATTCGATACCGGCTCGAGCAGTCCCTTCAGAATGGAAACCGTGATGGGCTTGATGTGCTGTTCGATGGCCTTACCGATCACTCCGATCTCGAGCTTCGTTATCGCATCAAACGCCATCTGGTTCTGCAAGCTGCCAACGCTCTCGGCCATCGCCAGATAGGGACGCAGCTCCTTGCGTGCTTGGCCGTCGATTGCCGGCATGTTGACGGCGTTGCGGTAATCGACTTCATGGAGCGCGTCGATGACCTGGTCGACGATCTGGATGCCAACCTGACGCTGGGCCTCCTGTGTGCTGGCCGCCAGATGTGGCGTCACCAACACATTCTCCATGTGGAGCAGCGGATTGTCCGGATCGGCGGGTTCCTGCGACAACACGTCGAGAGCGGCCCCGGCGATGATGCCGGACCCGAGCCCCTCGATCAAGGCTGCCTCGTCAATCAGGTCACCGCGAGCAGCGTTGATGATGCGAACGCCGGGCTTCATCTTGTCGACTGCCTGCTTGTCGATCAATCCCCTTGTCTTTGAGGTCAGCGCTGCGTGCAATGTGATGAAGTCGGACCGTGCAAGCAGCTCGTCCAGAGAGACCCGTTCGATACGCATCTGATGGGCGCGCTCCTCGCTCAAGTAGGGGTCGTAGCAGATGACGTCCATACCGAACGCACGGCATCGTCTCGCCACGCGGCGACCGATCCTGCCGAGTCCGACGATCCCGATCGTCTTCTCCCGGACCTCGACGCCTTTGTACTGTCTGCGATCCCAGCGCCCTTCTCTCAGACTCTGGACGGCCTGCGGTAGGTTGCGGCAAAGTGCCAGGAGCAGAGCCATCGTGTGTTCGGCGGTGGCGACGGTGTTTGCGCCGGGCGTATTCATCACAACGACACCACGCTCGCTTGCAGCCGGGATGTTGATGTTGTCGACACCGACACCCGCCCTGCCGATGACCCTGAGTTTGTCGGCGGCGGCGATCACCTCGGCGGTGGCCCGGGCGCTGCTGCGGACGATGAGCGCGTCGTACCCGACGATGCGGCGCTCCAGCTCCTCAGGGCTGAGTCCTTTGGCAACGTCGAAGTCGATGTCGTCGTGTTGGTTGAGGAGATCCACGGCTTCCGGAGACAGGTCGTCGGTGACGAGGATTCGGAATGTCATCGCGATACGCCTTTTCGGATCGTCAGTTCGCCGGCTGCCACCCTGGCGTTGGCCGTGTCGACAACCGTCTGATACACCGTACCCGAAAGCGACTCAGCCTCTGTTTCGGTGAGCGCGATGTGAAGCAACGGAGCCAACGAGTTGCCGGTGATCAGCACATCGGACTCACCGACCACATGTGGCCTGGCTACGACACCGGTGAAGCCGACGAACAGGTCGACGGCGTCGCGGGCGGCAAGATCGCTGACGCCGTCGCCGATCAGCAGGGACCGGCCGTAGCGTCCACCGAGCAGCTCGGCGACTACCGCGGCCTTACCCGACGAATCGACGAGTGGGGTGTCCTCGGAGTCTTTGTACGCGACGTCGGGTCGCTGATCCCACTGGTCCTGGAGGTAATCCCACCATTCACCGGACAGCTCGTCGTACTCGACGCCGACGGCGCGGATGTGGTCGTGAGGGATGCCGAGCCATTTCCCGAATGGCCGGACCGCCGCCAGCAGCCCACCGGAGACGATGAAGACTTCCTTGCCGACCGCTCGCAGGGACCCGATCACCCCGGCGGCATCGGTGACGGTGGTGCGCCGGTAGAGGCTATCGATACTGGCGATCTCCTCCAGGGTCGGGCTGAGCATCTCGAGCCGCCGGTCATAGACGGTGTGGAGGTACACCTCGCCCTCCATGGCAGCATCGGTCAGCGCCTTCACCTCGTCGAACCTGCCCTTCATCCGGGCGAGCTCGTCGATGCCCTCGATCGTGCTCAGGGTGCTGTCACAGTCGAAGAAGATGAAGTCGAACCCACGTGTCGACGTCACAGTATCCATCATTTGTCACCGGCCAGCTCGGCTACGCGGGGGACAATAGTCCCCCCCAGCGGAGTTGGGGCGTCAAGGATCCGGCGGGTCGCCAACGGTAGGGGCGTCGGCTTCGCCGACGTGTGAGTTCGCCCCGCGAAACTCGAGCGAAGGATCTCGAACGAAGGAACTCGAGGGGAGGGTTCTCGAGGGAAGCACCGACGTATCTCCCAGCTCATTTACGGGATGCCTATCCGTACACCCCGGGGTTGGCGCATGCTTCCATGCGATCACCGGCCATCGCGGCAATGAGATTGCGGGCAGCGAGGTTTGCCATCGCAGCGCGGGTCCTCTCGGATGCGCTTCCCAGATGTGGGGTGATCACACAGTTGGGGAGGTTGGCGAGCGGATGGTCGGCCCGCAGCGGCTCCGGGTCGGTGACGTCCAACCCGGCCCCGGCAATCGCACCCCTCTCGAGAGCGCTGACCAGGGCACGGGTATCCACCAACGGACCACGGGCAACGTTGACAAGCGTTGCCGTCGACTTCATCAAGCGGAGGGACTGATCGTTGATGAGGTGATACGTGTTGGCATTGAGCGAAGCCGTGAGGACAACGTGGTCCGCAATGGTCAACACACCGGAGAGATCGTGTCTCGTGGCACCGAGCTCCGACTCCACCGCGGGCTTGCCGTTCGGCCCGGTGTACACAATCGACATTCCGAAGCCGGCGGCGCGCCGCGCCACCGCGGTACCGATCCTCCCCATCCCCACGATTCCGAGGGTCGTTCCGTGGACGTCCCGCCCGAGTAGCAGGTCGGGCTGCCACTCACCCCACAAGTCGTCACGGACGTGCGCTATCCCTTCGCCGACCCGGCGGGCTGCCGCCAGCAGCAATGCAAATGCCATGTCGGCGGTTGCTTCGGTGAGCACACCGGGCGTGTGCCCCACCGGTATGCCCCGCTCGGTACACGTGGTCAGGTCGACATTGTCGACACCAACCGCCATGTTCGACACCACCCGCAGATCGGGCGCCGCCTCGAGTAGTTCTCGATCCACTCGGTCGGTGAGCATGCAGTACAGCCCGGAGGCTTCGGCCACGCCGGCAAGAAGCTCTTCTCGGGGCATGACACCATCGCCTTCCCACACCGCGACATGATCGACTTCACGCAGCATGGAGACCGCATCCCCCGGCGGATGACGAGTAACGAGCAACACACGGCAATCCTACGCGCCGGCGACCCCGGCTCAGTCGGAGTTCGACCCGCGGCTCTTCTTCCGCAGGTTTGCCATCGTCGTCATGTTGGACTTGGCCTGGTTGCCGAGACGGGGCAGCTGTGCGGACCGGCTCCGGTAGCGGCTCTCCCGAGGCTCTCCTTCCGACCCGACCTCGTCATCGGACAACGAGGCTTCATCGGACAACGCGGCCTCTTCGGACAACGCGGCCTCTTCGTCGACCTCGGACTCCCGTCGCTCCGTCTCGACGAGGCGGTTTGGCGTCGGCCATGCCATTCGTGATCGCGGTGGCCCTAGCCCATCGGGAGGGGCGAGGGTATCGGCAACCGATGCAGGTGCGGAGGGCTCGGCCGGTTGGGGGACAGGGGGCAGCTCCATCGGCGCCGGCATGTCGTCACGGTCCGGTGTGATAGGTGCCGCGGCTTCCAGGAGGGCGCTCAATCGCTCAGCTGGGTCTTCATCATCCTCTGGCTCGATCACCTGCGTGTCGAATTCCCTAGGTACTTCAGAGGTGACTGCTGCGGCTGCGCCGAGCGGCGGGAAGAGCGGATCGATCTCCACCGGCCTTCTAGCGGTGAGCGCACGCTCCCGCTCGGCAAGCTCCTGCTCACGCACATCGAGTTCGGCTCGCTGCCGCCGCAGTTCTTCGGAAATCGCAAGTTCGTGCTCGGCCGCCGCCAGCATCGCGGCGAGCTCGTCACCGGGATCACCCGGCTCCTCCGGCTCATCTGCGGCCGCTTGTGCGACGATCGCCGCCGCTTTGTCCTCCGCCTCGGCAACAATGGCAGCAGCCTGGGCCAGAGCCTCCGCCTTGGCTATCGCCAGTTCCTCTTCGACCTGCCGACGCAGCATCTCTGCCGTCTTGTGCGCTTCGCCCTGGATCTCCTCGGCATGGCTGTTTGCCGAGGCCATGATGTCATCTCTCGCACCCCCAATCGCCCGCTGCGCTTCGGCCAGATCCTCGGCTTCCAGCTTGGACCGGAGAGCGGCCGACCTCGCATCCTCGGCTTGAGCGGTCAGCGTCGCCACTGTTTGCCTCACCTGGTCGGCCTCTTGGCGTGCCCTGGCGATAACCGTGGCTGCGCGCTGCTCGGCCTCCTCCTCCGCCTCCTTCGCGATTGCTTCGGCTTCCTCTCTCGCTGCGGCGAGGATGGCGTGGGCTTCTTGCCGGGCGTCGTCCGTATCGTCGAGATCCGCTGCCGCCTCTATCACGGCCAGCCGGGCTTCCAGGTCTACGACGGTCTGTCTGGCTTCCGCAAGTTGGTGCTCCCCGGCTGCGATCTGACTCTCGAGCTGTCTCACCCGGTCTGCATCCCCTTCGGGGGCTACGTTTGCCTTCATCAGCTCGTCGACGAGGCCTGTTTGATCCTCATGAGCCTGAACGCCGTTGAGCGCGCTCTCGGCCGCTCGCATCCGGGCGCCGAAGCCGTCGTCGCCGGTGTCTTCCGGCCGGGTCTCCAACGCGGCCTGGAGTTGTGCGACCTTCTGCTCGAGATCACCGATGCGTGAGTCCTTGCCGTCGGCCTCGGTCTCGATCCCCGCTATGTATTTCTGGCTCTCGTCGAGTGCTCGCTCCGCAGCCGCGACCGCTTCCTCCAGCGTCGCGACGTGCGTGTCTCGTGTTGTCAGATCTTCTTGAAGACGTACGTTGTCGTCGCGGGTGGCATTGAGGTGTGCCTCGAGTCGGGCGAACTTCTCTTCGAGCCCGACAGACGCAGCACTGCCCGAACCGCTCTCCAGGGCGACGATTCTCTTCCTGGCGGCGTCGAGTTCCTCCTTCGCCGCGGAGGTGTCCTGGTGCGCTCTGCGCAGTTGCGCGGTCACGGCATCAAGCTCGGCCTCCAGGTCGCGGGTCGATTCACCCCCGGCCTCCCGCCGGATGCGATCGGCTTCCTTGCGGGCGGAGAGGATGATCTCCTCGCCCTGAGCCGTCGCTGCGGCAATCTCTGCTGAGGCTCCCGACCCGGCGACATCCGCAATGGCGGCCGATTTGATCCTCGACGCATCGGCGTACGCCTCTTCCTCGATCTCGTCCGCCTTGCGGCGGGCCCGCTCGAGGATGCGGTCCTTTGCGTCGAACACGGCCATCATGGCGTTGTCGACGGAGACTTTCTCGGAAGCCCGGGCGTCGGCTAGGTCTCGTTCGAGATCAGCCACTCGCTGTGCGGTGCGACGGGCGTGGCCTTCCAGCTCGCGAAAAGCTTGCTCGAGGTCCTCGAGGTAGGACCGGACCTCGCGCTTGTCGTATCCCCGGCGGGAGAGACTGAACTTGCGTTCGTCGATTCGCTGCGCGAACAGGCTACGTTCTTCGCTCACCAGATTGGTATCGGCATAAGAGGCACACGCTTGACAGCCAGTAGATGGAAATGATGCTAGACGGATTCGGGAGGCAAGCCTACATCGCCTCGCTGGTGATGGCCTGCTCGGCGGCAGTCACCAGGGCTTCGAGGTCGTCCAGGTCGGAGGTACGCTCGTAAACCGTTGTGCCGGAGCTTATATGGTCGGCGGACTCGTCGGTCTGGGCCGCTAGCTCTGTCTGGAGTACCTCGATCTCGGCCTGGGTGTGCATCGCCGTCTGCTGGGCCTTGGCGAGTCTGTCCTCGTAGGCGCGACGCAGGTAATCGAATTCCCGGACGACGGTACGCAGCTCTTCGTTCTGCCGCTGTGCGTCGACAAGCTGTGAATGGAGGGTGGTGATGTCGACGGTCGTGGCCGCCTCCAGAGTGTCGATAACCGCATGGGCGTCGTCGAGTTGCATACGCAGCCGCTCGCCGTCTGCCCGGCTACGCACCAGCTCATGCTCCAGAGAGCTGATACGCCGCTCGAGTTCCGGTTCGCGGCCGCGTGACGCTTCGGCTCGGGCAAGCAAGGAGGAAGCCGTCTTGCCTGCCTCTTCTTTGATCTCTCGGGCACGACGTTCGGCCCTATCCAGCACGCGGTCTTTCACATCGAAGACTGCCAGCATCGCATTGTCGAGGGAAGCTTTCTCGGTGGTGCGAGCTGCTGCGAGATCACGTTGAAGCTCAACCACTTTCTGGGATGTCCGCCGGGCGTGACCTTCGATGTCCTGGAACGCATGCTCCAGCTCCTCGAGGTAGATCTTCACCTCATGCGGGTCGAATCCCTTGCGGATCGTCGAGAATGTCTTCTCGTCTATCCGCTGTGATTGTGGTGTCCGCTCTTTCATGCCCCAAGCTGTCGGCAGATACCTACAGCGTTTCACTAGTTCTTTGTGGCCTGTTGAAAATTGCACTCAAGTAGTCACCCCCCACCTCGGCTGACTTCACATCCACATCTGGAAGTGAAGCCATGCCGGAGACGGAGGCCCGGAAGAGGCCGGGCGCTAGGACGCTGGTGTGAATCGCCTGTTTTGGCTCGCGGGCGTCGTCGTAAGCGCCGGACTTGTTGGTGGGGCGAGCCGTCACGGCTGCTTTCACACCAACCTCCTAGACGGCGCTGACGATGCTCGGGTCGAGCCCAGGAAACGACTTCAGATACTCGTGGCGTTCTTCCGTGAGCCTGTGGACGATCCGGGCGTACTCGTCGAGTCTGCCCTGGCGTTCGTAAAGGCTGTACGGACGCAGCAGCTCTGGGTCCTCAAACCGGGGAAACTCCCTGGCAACGAGATAGCCGAAGTCCGGGTCTTCCTCCCACTCGATCGTCCCCGAGACGATTCCCTCGACCACGGCCGAACTGTGCTTTATCTTCACCTTCTTCGATCGCCCGTCGCCGTCGGTCCCGCCGACACGACCCGTGTTCATCAGATAGACATCGAGGTCGGGCATCGTGTCGAGCAGCTCGAGGAGCCGGTTGCCCTGCATGGCATCGTTGTCGAAGAAGAACGGGTTGGTGCCTGGAACCCGGAGGTTCTTGCCCATCTCGGTTGCACCCCCTGCCGAGGTCCCCTTCGTCTCACCGAGCATGAAATAGGCCGCGGCCTGCTCTCGCTTCAGCTTGGCAACCGCCGGGATGATGTTCTCGTTGCGGTTGAGCAGGAGCATGTAGCTTGCCGGCGGCAACTCGACCGGCGATCGATGCCGGATGTGCCCGAGCCCAAACGTCGATCGGCCGTTGGCAGTGTCCGAGTCGTTGAAGAAGTCGACCTTGCCGGCGGGTGTCACGTACGTGTTCTCCAGCCAGGCGTCGCGTCTGGTGGTTCCACCGTAGATCGTCGGCTCGTCGTCGGGATCGAGCCCGAAAGTCTTGGCGAAACAACCGTTCTCGGTCGTATGAATGGTGCCACCGGGCATAAGGGCGTTGAAGTCGTCCTGCACGGGCAGCGACCCGAGCTGCCGGCGGAACGTTGTCGTGGTCTTCCCGGTGCCGGACAGACCCAGGATCAGGGCCGCCTTCTCCTCGCCATCGACATCCGGGAAGGTCTTGAGGCCGGAGTGCAGGGCCAGCCCACCACGCTGATACACCAGGTGGTTCCACATACGCAAGCCACCCATCTTCGACTCGCCGAAGTAGTCGGAGCCAAACACCCTGGTTACGTAGTTGTCCAGATCGACCAGAATCAGCCTGTCATCCGGCTTCCCGGGGCATCGCAGACCCGGTGTGTAGATGACGGTGAACTCACAGAGCCACTCATCGTCCCTCGGGAAATACAGCTGCTGCTGCATAGCCGGGATGTTGGCTTGGGTCTTCTCCATGTAGAGAGCCGCTGCGGTGCGGAACGCGGGATCAGGACCGATGTAGCCCTCGATGAGAACCATGTCCTTGCCGGCGATGTACTCATCCTGTTTGGCCGCCCACGTGTCGTACTCGGCGCGGGGCATACGGTTCTGGTAGATCTCCTTCTCGGCGATGAAGAACGTCGAAGCAGCCAGCCGTGCCTTGACCTCGGCCTTGTAGTTCAGGTTGCCGAACTCGGTTTCGGTAACTCGCGGCATGTGTTCCAGCACCCAGGCGCGCATCTCCGCCTGTGTGGGGTTCACCGCCACCGAACGGGCCTCGGGTAGGGCGATGGCCATGGGGCGTCCTCCTCAGGAACTCTCTGTGGTCTAAGTGGGCCTGACTGTAGCCGGATCTAAATCCCCGACCATCACAGAAATCCCCAGACCCTTGGGCCCGGGATTTCAATTCGCGCCGGCCTATCGCTAGGAGGCTGGTGTGAATCGCCTGTTCTGGCTCGCTCGCGCCGTCACACGCTCTGGATTGGCGGTTGGGCGAGCCGTCACCGCTGCTTTCAGACCAACCTCCTACGCGACGTCCTACGCGACGGTGATCGACTCGTCCAGATAGACATCCTGGATCGCGTTGAGGAGCTCGATACCCTCGACCATCGGGCGCTGGAACGCCTTACGACCGGAGATGAGACCGGTGCCACCGGCGCGCTTGTTGATCACGGCCGTTCGCACGGCGTCCGCCAAGTCGCTGGCGCCACCAGAGGCACCACCCGAGTTGATCAGACCGACCCTGCCCATATAGGTGTTGACCACCTGCCACCGGGTGAGGTCGATCGGGTTGTCGGATGTCAGCTCGTCGTAAACGAGGGGGCTGGTCTTGCCAAAGCCGATTGCGCGGTAACCGTTGTTGGTGTCGGGCTGCTTCTGCTTGACGATGTCGGCCATGATGGTGGAACCGATGTGGTTCGCCTGACCCGTGAGATCGGCGGAAGCCTCGTAGTTGACCCCGTCCTTGTTGAACGCGCTGTTACGTACGTAGCACCACAGAACCGTGAACATACCGAGCTGGTGGGCACGCTCGAACGCCTCGGCGGTCTCTTGGAGCTGACGTGTCATCTCCTGTGAGCCGAAGTAAATCGTGGCACCGACGCCGGCTGCACCGAGATCGAAAGCCGAGTCAGCGGAGCCGTACATCACCTGGTCGGCTTGCGGCGGGTAGGTGAGCAGCTCGTTGTGGTTGATCTTGACGATGAACGGGATCCTGTGGGCGTACTTACGGGACATCATGGCTAGGACGCCAAAGGTGGACGCAACCGCGTTCGTGCCACCCTCGAGAGCGAGCTTGATGATGTTCTCCGGGTCGAAGTAGGCCGGATTGGGTGCAAACGAGGCACCGGCCGAGTGCTCGATGCCCTGGTCCACCGGGAGGATGGACACATAGCCGGTCCCGGCGAGACGACCATGGTCGTACAGGGACTGGAGGCTGCGGAGCACCTGGGGCGACCGATCGCTGTAGGCAAGCACCCGGTCGATGAAGTCGGGCCCGGGGAGGGCGAGTTCGTCCTTGTTGATCTTTGGCTTGTAGGTGAGAAGGCCTTCTGCCTCGTCTCCGAGAAGTGCAGTTAGGTCCATGTCGACTCCTTCTTGGGCGCGTGGGAACGGCGCTTTTAGACAACCGTCGCATTATTGCGGAAGTAGCGGTCCCGTGTAACGGCGCAACGGCCCCGTCTCCAGGGACTACCGGCGCAAATATCGTTGGATCTGTCGTTGGATCTATCGTTGGATCTATCGTTGGATTCCCCCTCCAACCTAGCGAACTAGGCTCAGTTGAGTACCGGTCATTTGCGATTTCCCGCAGCCGCGTCCGGTTCGACCAGCGAAAGGGGTTGCTATGAAGGCAGGAGTCATCGTCCCGCAGGGCTGGACCGGCGAGTACGACGGGTGGGACGCACGACGGGCGTGGGAGCGGACACAAGCCGTCGCCCTCCAGGCGGAGACACTCGGGTTCGAGTCGGTCTGGCTGTTCGACCACTTCCACACGATCCCCGACCCCACCGAGGAGATCACTTTTGAGTCTTTCACCTCACTGGCCGCGCTCGGTGCCATCACCGAGCGGGTCCGGCTGGGTCACATCGTCATCTGCGCCGGTTTCCGCAACCCGGCGATGACCGCCAAGATGATCTCCACTATGGACGTCCAGACGGGCGGTCGTATGGAACTGGGGATCGGGGCGGGGTGGAAGCGAGACGAATGGGACGCCTACGGGTACGGCTTCCCCGAGACGCGCGATCGGTTGGGCAACCTTGCCGACCAACTGGAGATCCTGACGCGGATGATGGAGTCGCCCCGAGCGACGTTCGAGGGCGAGTACGCATCAATCACAGATGCCTACAACATCCCACGACCGCACCAACGCCCGAGGGTGCCGATCATGGTCGGAGGCAACGGACCTAACGTCACATGGCGGCTTGCAGCCCGCTACGCCGACGAGCTCAACCTGGATGGTATGTCGCCGGATGAGGTTGCCAAGGCCTTGCCGGTCATCGCCTCGCGGTGTGAGGAGATCGGTCGCGACCCGTCTGACCTGCCCGTGTCGGTTCACATCTGGTGGCAGCACTTCGCTCCTTCCGGGGCAAGCCGGGTCGATCGTCTCGGCCGGTATGCAGAGCTCGGGGTCTCGCGGGTCCAGGGTCTGTTGCAGGCATCAGCCGACACCGACGAGGCACTCGAGTTGCTCGCCGCCGATTGTCGTGCGGCAGGCGTATACATGGGGGCTTGATGGCTGCCCCGGACACGGTCGTCAACCTCGACGACAAGTTGGCGAGAATCGACGAGCACTGGTCACCTATGATCGTGGGCCAGATCAACGACCTGCACGTGAAGCTGGCCAAAGTCGAGGGTGAATTCGTGTGGCACAGTCATCCCGATACCGACGAGTTCTTCCTCGTTCGATCCGGGCGGCTTGTCATCGAGATGCGCGGACGTGACGCCGTCACCATCGGACCCGGCGAGTTCTTCGTTGTCCCCCGAGGGGTCGAACACCGGCCGGTGGCCGATCGGGAATGCCACCTCCTGCTGTTGGAACCTGCAGGCGTAGTCAACACCGGCGACGCCCCAGAATCCGGGCTAACGGCCGGCCAAGAGTGGATTTAGAGGGCTGGTGTGAGTCGCCTGTTCTGGCTCGCTCGCGCCGTCGTAAGCGCCGGATTCACCGCTAGGGCGAGCCGCCACGGCTGCTTTCACACCAACCTTCTAAACTTGGATCCACCGATTGACGAGGCGGATCGCTCCCGGCGGTCCGCCAGCATGAAGGTCCGCACGTCTAGTTCCGACTCCGTTTGGTGACATGCCCTGGGCCGACAAATCCGCCGTGCCCATTGGCGAGCCGGGCGAGCAGCCAAGGCAAATCGGTGGATTCAGGTTAGAGACCTAGCCCTGCGGCGATAGCTTCGGCCACTTCGCTCGCCTCGGCCACCAGCTTCTTGTCCTGGGCCTCAGCGCTCATTGCATGATCACGGTCGGCAACCAGATCGACATAGATCTTCAGCTTCGGCTCCGTGCCGCTCGGCCGCACCAGGGCACGCCCTCGCCCACCCAGGTCCAGCTCGACGAGCGGCTGGGCGGCCAGATAGCGGGGACGCTCCTCGGCTCCCTTCCGGTAGTCGGTCACCGATACCACGCTGATTCCGGCGACGACGGTCGGCGGCGAATCAGCAAGACGCTCGATGGCGGCAGCGATCTCATCGGCGCCCTCGCTGCCGGGCCGGACGATGCTCCTCTGAGTCGATACCCAGAGACCATGCTCGTCGTACAAGCGTGCCAGGTAGTCGAGCACTGTCTCACCGTGGCTCTTACAGCTTGCCGCCAGGTCGGCAAAGACCACGGACGCGGCGATCCCATCCTTGTCTCGCACCCCCGGGAACACGTTGTAGCCGAGGGCCTCCTCATACCCGAAGATGAAGGTTCCTTCGCCTGCGGCCTCGATATCGAGTGCTGCGTTGCAGATCCATTTGAACCCGGTCAGCGTGGTTGCGAAACGAGCTCCATGGCTCCCCGCGATGGAGGACAGCATCGGCGATGAGACGATGCTGTTGATCACGAGCGGGTCGTCTACGTCGGTTCTGCTGAGCATGTAGTCACCGAGCAGAACACCGATCTGGTTGCCGGTGAGCGGCCGCCACCCGTCGGAGCGGGGCACGCTTACCGCCAGTCGATCGGTATCGGGATCATTGGCGATGATCAGATCGGCGCTCGTCTCGGCGGCGAGAGCGTTGGCAAGGTCCAGAGCACCCGGCTCTTCGGGATTGGGGAACGCCACCGTGGGGAAGTTGCCATCGGGGTCGTATTGCTCCGGCACGGGAATGACGTCTGGGTAGCCAAAGGCCGCGAGCGCTGCGGTGACGTATGCCCCGCCGACACCGTGCATCGGTGTGTAGACGATCCTGAGCTTCGTGGCCGCGCCGCTGCCGACGCCGGTCGTGCGCAGATCATCGAGGTAGTGTTCGAACATGCCACCAGGCACAGGCTTGGCGACCTCCTTTCTGAACTTCCTGGACAACCGGGGCACGTCGGCCGCACCCGGGGCCGCGTCGATCTTGGCGGCGATCTCCCGGTCGGTGGGCGGGATGATCTGCGCACCGTTCGAGTCGTACACCTTGTAGCCGTTGTCGAGTGGTGGGTTGTGGCTGGCCGTCACCACGACGGCGGCTCGAGCTCCGAGCCTTCTGGCTGTGTATGCGACGAGCGGCGTCGGTACCGGGTCGGGGAAGTAACGCACCAGTATCCCGGCGGCGGCCAGCACCGCGATGGTGTCCTTCTGGAATCGATTGCTGGAGAGACGGGCGTCACGGCCGACGACAACGGGCCGCTCCGAGTCGGGGTCACGTTCGAGCAGGTACTCGGCGAGTCCCCGCGTGGTACGGATTATGACGGCTCGGTTCATCCGGTTCGAGCCGGCTTCGACTCTGCCTCGCAATCCGGCCGTACCAAATTCGAGCGACCCTGCCATACGCTCACCGAGCTCTTCGACGTCGCCGGCAGCGACCAGCGCCGCCAGCTCCGCTCGCGTTTTCTTGTCAGGATCGGCCGCGATCCAGGCTTCGGTTCGTGCTCTCAGATCCTCAGGGATATCGCTCATAGACCCATTATCGAATCTGGGCCGACGCGATACCAATGCACGACGAGAGTATGTTGATCAATCGCCGCGAAGCCGTACACACGTCCAAGTACGCTCGCAATGCCAGATGACCTCTGTTGTGGACCACGGCCGGAACTGCGGTTCTTCAACGCTCTTCTACACCTCGGCTGCCAAGCAGTCGCCACAGACCCCGTGGTAGACGATCTGTGTGTCGTCGACCCTTCCGTGGATCTCTCCCGGGTCGGCGGGAAGTGGGCGATCATCGGGGGGGACCACATCTGCCACCTTGCCACAGCGGCCGCACACGAAGTGGTGATGGGTCTCGCCGGTGATCTCATATCGGGCGGCGCCCGGTCCAGCACCGGCTCGCACCACCAACCCGGCCCCAGTCAGATCGTCCAGCGCGTTGAAAACCGTGGCGCGCGATACGGTGGCACCAGTGGCGCTGATCCCGGCGAGAACCTGATCGGCGGTGGGGTGACCACCGAGCTCGCCTAGAGCCTGGAGAACAGCGATGCGGGCCCGGGTGACCTTCAGGCCCGCACCGCGAATTCGGTCTTCGCTCACCGAAGATGTGCCCGGAGCATCCAGAGTTGCTCCTCGAGTCCTTCGATGATCCCCTGCATCAGACTGTCGCTGATCACGTCGAGGTCGGCGATGGCCCCCTGGTGCTGCCGGGCGCGCCGTGCAGCGCCCTCGACCCGTTCGGCGACAAACCTGATCGCGTCCTTGTCGTTGAGCCATGAAACCGGGAACTCGGCATTCCTGCCGAGATTCACAACATCGTGAGCCCTGCCTCTCGGCAACGCGCCCAAGATGACGATACGCTCCGCCACCGAGTCGCTCCACAGCCGCCACTGGTCGATGAGCACGTCGAGGCGTTCATGTACCGGCTGAAAACGCTCGCCGACTACGGTCCAGTGCGCCTGCTTGCCGATCAGGTGGAGGTCGATCAAGTCGAGCATCGTCGGTTGCAGGACGTCGGCGACCTTGTTCGCAGTCTCTTCCGGAAGGACTGTCCAACCCATGGGGGGCCTCCTCGAGGTCTTGGGTATTTGTTTAGACTTCGTCTATTTTAGAATGTGTACTGCCGAAGTCCAAGTTGAGCCCCACATGCGGCGAGACGCCCCCTTGGGGGCGTCTCGTCTTGGTCGTTGTCACTCTCTTTGCGCACGGACTGTCTGCGCTCGGACTGTATCTCTCAGTCGTCCGACGTGGCAGACGCCATGGCTGCGATCTCGTGGACGATGTCCTCATTGGCGAGTGTGGTGACGTCACCGAGTTGCCGTTGTTCGGAGATGTCCTTCAGCAGCCGTCGCATGATCTTCCCGGATCGGGTCTTGGGGAGATCGTCGGTGAAGACGATGCTCTTCGGCTTGGCGATCGGACCGATGGTTGCCGCAACATGGTTGCGTAACTCGGTGAGTAGATCGTCGCTGCCCACGATCCCACCACGCAGCGTAACGAACGCCGCGATGGCCTGACCGGTGACCGGATCGGCCCGGCCGACAACGGCTGCTTCGGCAACAGCCGCATGGCTAACCAGCGCCGACTCGACCTCGGTGGTCGAGATGTTGTGACCGGCAATCAGCATGACGTCGTCGACACGGCCGAGAAGCCAGAAGTAGCCGTCCATGTCCCGCTTGGCGCCGTCACCTGCGAAGTACATGCCGTCGAAGCGTGACCAGTAAGTGTCGACATAACGCTGGTCATCGCCGTAGATGGTCCGCAACATCGAGGGCCACGGTCTGCGCATCACGAGAAAACCGCCACTGCCCAACGGCACCGAGTTGCCTTCTTCGTCGACGACATCTGCGCCAATACCGGGGAATGGCCGGGTGGCCGATCCGGGCTTGGTGGGGACCGCACCTGGAAGCGGGGTGATCATGATGGAGCCTGTCTCGGTCTGCCACCAGGTATCGACGATCGGGCACTTCCCGCCGCCGATCATCTCGTGATACCACATCCATGCTTCGGGATTGATCGGCTCGCCGACGGTTCCCAGCAGCCGCAGCGACGATAGATCGTGCTTCTCGACGTGCTCGTCGCCCCATTTCATAAAGGCGCGGATCGCGGTCGGCGCCGTGTAGAAGATGGTGCACTTGTAGTCCTCGATGATCTGCCACAGCCGGTCCAACCCCGGATGGTTGGGCGCCCCTTCGTACATGATCGAGGTCGCACCGTTCGCCAGCGGACCGTACACGATGTACGAGTGGCCGGTAACCCAGCCGATGTCGGCAGTGCACCAGTACACGTCGTCCGGCTTGAGGTCGAACACGTAGTCATGGGTGGCGGTTATGGCCGTTAGATATCCACCCTGGGTGTGAACGATGCCCTTCGGCTTGCCGGTTGTTCCGGACGTGTAAAGGATATAGAGCGGGTCCTCGGCGTTCATCACCTCGGGCTCACACTCGGTGGGCTGGTCGGCGACGAGATCGTGGTACCAGATGTCCTTGTCGGTCCAGTTGATGTCGTTCTCGGTGCGCTTGACGACGACGACCTTCTCGATCGACGGGGAGTTCTTAAGCGACTCGTCGGCAACGTCCTTCAGCGAGACGACACTGCCACGACGCCAAGCACCGTCACCGGTGATGAGCACCTTGCATGCGGAGTCGTGGATCCGGTCGGCCAGCGAGTCGGCGGAGAATCCACCGAACACAACGGAGTGGACCGCCCCGATCCGGGCGCATGCTAGAAGCGCCACGGGCAGCTCGGGAATCATGCCGAGGTAGATTGCGACCCGGTCACCTTTCTCAACCCCAAGGCTCTTGAGACCGTTGGCCAGCCTGGTCACCTGCTCGTAGAGGTCGCGGTAGGTGATGTCCTTGCTATCGCCCGGCTCACCGACCCAGTGGTAGGCCACCTTGTCACCAGAGGTCTCGAGGTGACGATCGAGGCAGTTGTACGAAACGTTCAACTCACCATCGCTAAACCACTTGAAGAACGGGGCGTTGGAGTCGTCGAGCACGACGGTCGGCTCCTTGTACCAGGTCACCCGTTCGAGCGCTTGCCTCTTCCAGAACGCCAGATAGTCGGCTTCTGCCTCCGCGTAGACGTCCACACCGACGTTTGCCGCATTGACAAAATCCTCGGTAGGGGGGAACACACGATCCTCGGTCAGCAGGTTGGCAATTCCCGTCGGCTCATCAGCCATAGGTCCTCCTCATAGAAAAGACATTGCGGTAGATCCTACGCACGAGAGCCATCATCTGAGAGGGGCCAAAGTCCCGTTTACAAGGGCCATCGCCTCTCATTTAGGCCGGGAGAGGGCTTCTCAGCCTGCGACCGGGGTCCGGGACGGGCGCAAGAGGTCCAGGACCGCGGCGGCTATGACGTCACGCTCGATGTCGAGCAGCGCCACGTGCCGGGACCGCTCCAGCCAGACAACGCCCTTTTCCGCCGAACCGAGCCCGTCGTAGATGATGTCGGCACTTCTCGGGCGCACCGTCTCGTCGGTCCTGGATTGGATGATGAGCGCCGGACAGGTCACCGCTCCGAGGTTGCGTCGCACTGCCCTCATCAGGTCGTTCAACTCAGCAGCGGTACCCACGGGTGTGCCGTTGTACTGCTGCTGGAATTGCCGCATCTCGGGTGGCGCGGGAAGCGGCGGGTCAGATCGCTCGATGCGCTTGCTGCCCCGATAGACCCCGGCAAGATGTGCCTTGCGATCCCAAACGACCTGGGGTGCATTGATGGTGGTCACCGTGGAAACGTCGAGGGTGGTCGACAGCAGCAGCGAGATGATCCCACCCATCGAGAGACCGACAAGATGCAGAGTGTCGCCGCTGTCGAGAATCTCCATGGCAGGCTCGGTTGCGCTGCGGACCCAGTCACGCCAACCGGTGCCGGTCATGTCCTCGAGCGTCGTACCGTGTCCGGCAAGCAGCGGCCCGACGACCGTGTACCCGGCGTCGTTCAGCGTCTTGCCGAGAGGGCGCACGTGGGCGGGCGACCCCGTCCATCCGTGGATCAGCAGAACCGACTCGCGCCTGTCCCCATCGAATCGGAATGGTGCGGCCAATGGATGCAGATACTCACTCACGAGCTAGAACCTCAGGGCTTGGAGACAATCAGGGGCCGCCCGGAGGCGACCCCTGCCTTGGTTGATTCTCGGACCGATTCCTACTCGTCGCTGCCGGCTAGACCGAGGGCTCCCGCTGCGGTGACAAGGATCGTTCCGATGATCAGCACGACAAACCCGATCCCACGGCTCACCTCATGGGCCGACGTTGGAGCCCCCGCTGCTGCAAAGTTGGCAAAGCCATTTGCGAGGTTCTCGGCGGTATCGCCGGCGTCCAGGAACTTGTAAACCGCATAGGCGAGCAACGCTATGCCAATGACACCGATGACCATCGAATCCGTTCGGTCGAACCCTTTGGCGATGTCCGGACGGAAGCAGAGGAACACGACGACGATGATCAAGATCACGACGAGGACCTGGGCCCAGGCATCGAGACCACCCCAGATGGTGGGGAGCCCGTCCGGGAACCGGGGCAGGTCAGGATCGTTGGCGGCAATGCCCGCCAGAGTCTCCATCTCGGCTTCCCCGTCGGTTATCAACGACTTCATGAACAAGCCGATGATCCCAATTACGACACCGGCCAATGCCATAAGGCGCCTGAAGTGCACGGCTACTCCCTCCGGTTGGTTTGAACTCCCGGAACATCGTACGTACTTCGGCGGCCGGTGCGCAACACCGATTGACGACACATCCCCGACACATCCCCGACACATCCCCCGACGACGACCGCGACAATCACCGTTCGACCCATCCTGGAATGTGACGGACGGCGGTTCCCCTGGACACGGCAGCCCACACAGCCCCTATAATCCTCTCGCTCGGTCTTGGAGAGCACAGACGGTGTAATATCCCGAATCCCTCGGGCCCCAACCCGAAGAAGTTCGGGCCCCCATCGTCCAGCGGTCCAGGACTCCGCCCTTTCAAGGCGGCAACGGGGATTCGAATTCCCCTGGGGGCACCCGTGGGGGCGTGGTGAAGCCTGGAGTTCACGCCGGCCTGTCAAGCCGGAGGTCGCGGGTTCAAATCCCGTCGCTCCCGCCACACTACGTCCGGACCTCGGTCCGGACGTGTGTGCAATACGGTCAGGTAGCTCAGTCGGTAGAGCGCTGGTCTGAAAAACCAGAGGTCGACGGATCGACGCCGTCCCTGACCACCACGAAGCCGACCACTGGGCGGCTTCGTGTCTCGCGCACGGTGATATATGTGCAGCTCAATCGCATACCAATTCCCCCAATACGGAGCTACCACGGTATAACTGTACCATGGTAGCGATCAAGGATGCTTCGTGATAGAACGGGTCCAGACCGGTGTCCGGATGGACAAGACGCTTCTCAAGGTCCTCAAGGGGCTGGCGGAGCTGAAGGACATGTCGCTGGCGGACCTAATCGAAGGTGTGATGCTGAATGCGCTCGAGGGCAAGGTGGCCTTCACCGAACCATCCACGATTACCGCCATCGCTCAGCTTCGAGAGGTCTACGGCTTGGAACTCACTTCTGAGGATGCGCACACGTACCCAGAACCGGAAGGTCAACAGCCGTGAGGACGGTCGTTTCGGGCCGGTTCGAGCTTGGTGTCTCAGCCGACCAGGCGATCGGCTTCTTGACACCCGAAGGCGAGAGAGGGTGGGTTGCCGACTGGGACCCGACTTACCCGGCAGGACATCCATCACAAGCCGCGGGGTCGGTGTTCGTCACCCAGAACCAAGGAACCGAAACGGTCTGGCTGATCCACCACATCGACCGCGATGATCACACCGCCCTCTACGCTCGGATCACACCAGGTCATCATGCAGGCACCGTTCATATCCGCTGCGAAGACATCGACCACAACCGATGTGCGGTGGCTGTGACGTACGACATGACCCTCCTACCCGGCGGCGAGCCTGCACACCTCGATGTGTACGAAGATGCAAGATTCGAACAGATGATGGACCAGTGGGAGCAAGCGATCACCGAGATCATATGACTCCCACCCATGAGGGTGGCCCATGCGGGTCGCCCAATGAAGGTGGCCCAATGAGGGTGACTGAGCGAAATGTATCGACCGTACGACCCTGGGATGCGTCGGGCCATCTGCCATAACGTGTTGCCGGCAAGGAGATAGAAGGATGCAACCACGAATAACCGTCATCACCCTCGGTGTGGACAATCTCGAGAGCTCTCTTCGCTTTTACCGTGACGGGCTCGGACTCCCCACCGACGGTATCGTCGGGACGGAGTTTGAACACGGTGCTGTTGCGTTCTTCGACCTACAGAGTGGGCTCAAGCTCGCCATCTGGCCCCGGCAATCCATATCCAACGACTCGGGACTTTCTGTAACTCCGAACAGCCCAACGGATTTCACCATTGGGCACAACGTCGGAAGCCGAGAATCCGTTGACCGGGTCATGGCTCAGGCAGTCGAAGCAGGCGCCACGGTGGTCCGAGCCCCACACGACACGTTCTGGGGTGGGTATGCGGCCTACTTCCAAGATCCAGACGGCCACATCTGGGAGGTGGTCTGGAATCGAGAATTCGCAATCGAAGACTGAGCGTGCACCCGAGACCGGGAGAACCGCGTTCTGGCCGGGAACCAACCACAAGGTCGATCCAACTCCCCTAATTGCCCCTTGAGCTCGTTGTGGTCGCAAGAGGTATGTCCCGGGGTGCGCTGCACCTTCTCGAGGAACGCAACGCCAACTGGATCGATCAGGCTGGCCGAGTGCGGCTGGTGGTACCGCCCGGGCTCTTCGTCTACCGGGACGCTGTGGATGGGAAGCCGGAGTCGCAGACGCCGAGCTTCAGTTGGTCCCCGTCGGCGGTTGAACTCGCGGAGTACATACTCAGCCAGCCGCCTAGGTCCCTGTTGAACAATCGGGTTTCTGGCTGGTTTGCATGGGTTTGTCGCGTGTGGTGACGTGTTGCGGTGGTCTGGTGTGGAACGAATCGGGACCAGCTCGGGTTTTGGGTCCTGTTCAGGTGATTGCCCAGGCGTGTCCGTTGTGGTTGAGGCCCAGGTTGACGAGTCTGCGGAGGTTGATCGCGGCGACCCGGAGGGCGAGCTGTGCCCGGTTGGGTTCTATGCCTCGATATCTGACCCGTCGATGCCCGCTGGCGACGATCCATGAGATGGAGCGTTCAACCATGGGACGGTAGTTGCGATAGTCAACCAACCCGTCTCGTGCCCGCCACTGGGCTCGAGCTTGGGCGAGGAGCTGGTCGTGGCTGCCCATCCGGTAGGTTCTGCCCCTGTCAGCTGACGTGCAGCGTTCCTGTATCGGGCAGCCGCGACACCTGACACCGAACGTTGCTGTTCCGCTGGCGCTGATGGTCACGGTTACGTTGTTTGGGCAGGTCACCGTTTCACCCTGGTAGTCAATCGTGAAATCGTCTCGGGTGAACTGTTCCTTGCCAAGTCGATGGTTACGTTTCAGTGGGATCGGTTTGATCACGACAGTGTGTTGGGCGTCTTTGAGGTCTTGACGCACGGGACCGGATCCGTATGCCGAATCGGCGAGAACCTGAAGGCCCGGGTCTTCACCATCGAGAAGCCCGACACCGACCGGACCATCGGCGGCGTCGGCGGCGGTCAGTGTCGAAGCTGTGATGATCCCAGTTTCGGGTTCGACCGCGATGTGGGCCTTGTATCCGTCACGGTATTGAGATACCGATTTGTGCATGTGGCGGGCTTCGGGATCAACTGTCGAGATCACCCTGTTCTTGGCGGTGCCGTCAAAGATCCGCCATGTTCCTTCATGGTTGCCGGGTTCAACATCCTGGCCGGCAACCAACGCCAACAGGCCGACCGCATCGGCAGCCTTGTCGTCGAGTTCAACATCTGTGACAGCGTCAAGGATTGCCAACGCGTCGTTCACCAGCCCCGACACCAGTGCAGCCTTGGCGTCAGGGTCGTCCCACGCACACACCGGTTTCCCCGAAGCGTCATAATCATCAACAGTGACATCAACCGTCTTCGCTTCCGGGACGAGGCGACGGACCCTCCGTATCTGGGACACCAACTGGGTCACCGTGTCTTGGGTCGCAACCGCGTCATCCAACAGAGTCGAGTCCAACACCCGACGTCGCCTCCCGCTCAAGATCCCTGTCGCGTCCACCACCCGGCGCACAGCGTCGCCGATCCGGTTCGGAGACTGCGACTTCCCAAGACGTTGCCGCCAATACGTGAACACCGTGTAATGCACACCGGCATCATCAAGCGCCAGGCCACAGGCGACCTTCCAACGGATATCGCAACGCAACGCGTCAGCGGCCTGGCGATCCGATAAGCCCTCCAACTCTTTGAGGATCATTGCTGACGCCATCACCCCGCCCGGTATCGACGGACGGCCCCTGCCTGACGGGAACAGGTCCTCGAACGTATCGTCGGGGAACACCTCATCACGGTGATCAGCCAAAAACGCATACACCGAGCCCTCAGCAACAAGCTGCCGGCACAACGCCCCAGCGTCTAACAACTCACGATTCGGATTGCCTAAACCTTGCATAACGCGCAGTCTCACACACCCCGACCACGAACGCGAGAACCGAATTAATCAACACCTTCCTAGCCCTTGTCGAGAGTGGTGACGCTCGCCGCTTCGTTGGTATGGCCAGCCCGACGGCGGTGCGGTTTGCGTTTGGGAGCGTTACTCCCAGGCTGGAGAGGGTCAGAGCAGCGACGTGGGCGGACCGGGCCATGCCGCTGGGGGACCCGTCCAGCGACGCTGATGCCATCGGGGTAATCGTCCATGCATGGGCAGCCTCGCTGTTCGACGGCACCGCCGAAATCGAGTTCAAGGTCTTGGTGGGCCGGGGGCTTGTCAGCTCGACCATCGGCCCTGCTCTAGAAACCATGGCGATCGAGCGGTGCGGAGCGGACGACGAAACGCTTCGCCGTGGTGTCCTGCTTTACGAGTTGCGTTATGTCGCGACCGTCGACCGTGGGCGTCTGCAGAACATCTTTGATGCCACCAGCTATACGCGAGAGTACGCGATCCGCACACTCAGGGATGCTTCTCGCTGAGTTCCCCCGGTTGGCCTCGCCGGTTCCGACTCGATGGTGGAATGTGGTGGAGAATGCACGTTATGCAGTATGGGCGAAGACACCGGACACAGCGACACCGACGCCTATGCTGAGATCGATGCCTCGGCGCCGCACCCTCTCGGCAGCTCATCGTCGTGACCGGGCGGGCCCGAAACCAACGAGTCTTGTCGATTCGCTACGGCTACCCCCATTTACAGGACCGTCCCAATACTCTTGCAACTCGCCCAGATCATTCCTATCGAATTCCTTCAGACCGAAAAACAAGGTGGGATGTCGAGCCCGGTTACCGAGGCTTGCCATCCCACCTGTGTTTCTTCGCGTTCCGTCCGTTGGGTCTAGTGGACCGGTCGGTTCAGTTCGCCTCGCCTATCGCGGCCTTGGCGTTGTCTACCGATCTCTCGGTGGAAGCGAGCCAGTTCTCGACAAGATCGGCGTTCTCCGCAAGCACAGCAGCCTGGATTGCTGATTCGATCTGCGTCAGCCGTTGGACGAGGTCAGCCTTGCCCTTGCATTGCGCGTCGGTGACTGCGGCTGCTTTCCCCGCCGGATCAGCCTCGGACCTGAGCGTGCTCGTGTCGTAGACTTCGCTGATATCGTAGCCGTTGCCCAACATGCAGGCGGACCATTCCGCGATGACCTCTGCTCGCTCCGGATCTGCAAAGAAGCGGTCAGAAGCCTCGCCTAGGACCCCTTGATAGGCCAGCGTCAGCTCGAAGTGCGCTGCAGGATCGGCGCCATACAGCACGAGATCAGCTTCCCAGATACAGCCGCTGCCGGGTCTCGACACCATCTCGCCGTCTTCGCTCCGAACCTCGTACCTCGATTCCCAATCCCCGAAGAATGCCGTTTCCCACTCAGCAGACGTGTCTGGCAATGGGGCCGGAGGCCGGTTGTCGAGCAGTACGTCAAAGAAGTCGTAGCCAGCGCGCGCGGCGAGTTCCTCGTCATCGATCCCATAGCGGGGAAGGACAGGGTCTGAGACGTACTCGACGGTGGAGTACTCAAACCCTGCCCCCGTCATGCAATCCCGCCAGAGAAGCTGCCGTGCTTCGAACAATGCCCGTTCGGACTCATCGTCGACAAGGTGCTCAAGCGGCAAGGTAGCCGCGGCAGCAGCCGTGACATGGGTGTCGCCGGCCGCCTTGGTCGTGTTGTCAGAAAGCGCCAGACCGCCGAATAGCGCCAAGGCGGCGATCAAGACGAGGGCCACTCTTGAATATCTCATAGAATCTCCCCCTTTATCCTATACACAGCCGCTGGAGCTAGATGTCCAGTAGTGGCTCGACAGTATATTGTCGTCGGGCTGCCAGAACGTCCAAGTCCTCCAAGAACCTACGAGGAGACATGCCTTCTTGCCCCCGTAGCCCTCGTACTCGAACATCCTCACCTTGTGGGAATTCCCATGGTTGTAGACAGTGCTCGCTGAGTCGTCGAGGGCAACACTCGTTCCAGGATAGTTTTCGCCATAATAGCTGTAGTTGTCGCCCGGATCTGTGTACCGTGAACCGCTCCACGCGTAACCGCTGTACACGCAGAAGTCGCCCGAACTGCAGCTACTGTCTGCAGCATCGGCTGTGGTCGCGCTCACCACGAGCACAGCAAGTGTGGCGAGCGCTGCCAGAAATGCCAGAGGCCTTGCCACTGAGGTATTCACCATAGTATTCGAACCATCCTTTCTTGGTTCTCCAAGTCATTACTCAGACAATGGTGCCCCGACCTTCCACTCAAGTGGGCGCATTCTCAGACGTCACCACGCTCCGAGAGAATGGGCGAACCGCCGGGTCGTCTTGCCGAATCCTTCTCCACTCCTTCCGATCGAAAGCCCGCACGATCCTGGCTCTCTCATTCTGCTGTGGATCTGGCTGCCTTTCAATAGAGCACATAGTCCCTATTCTGAGGCGCCCGTAGCTAGTCACGGAGACAAGATCGGTCCTACCGCCAAGGGGCGAGAAACGATTGTCCGAACCCTATCGAACGTTTCCCCGTTCGAATCGGCTCTACTTCAGCGATGAGGGCTCGCCAGCGATGACCGACGACTACCTGGCGGCGGCCGCGCCACCTATCAACCTTGCGAGTTTCCCTAGATCAGCGGAACCTCTAGGATCTCTCGCACCCCGGCGACGAGCAGATGTGCGTGGTGCATAGTTGTGGTACGCGCCACGACCGCCAACACAGGGGCGTTTCGTGGTCCTGTGAGTGATAGATTTGCGCGCATGTCGGCATGGCACAGAGAGAGCGCTCGATTCGTGCCTTCCTCAAGGTCGCTATTAGGGCTGTCTTGTGCTCGCGGTATCCGCCGTCACCTACTTCCTCACTCTCGACGGCTTCGGGGAAACCAGGGAGTTCGCTGCGGTCGTGGGCGTAGTCGTGGCTGCGCTTCTGGCTGAGCGTTGGTGAGCGGACGCCTGAAATCAGTAAGAGGGTTCGGCGTGACGCTGGAGCTGAAGGACTACCGACGCACGATCGACCGTTCACTCACCGAGGCGCTCACCTCGGTTCAGTACGTCAGCGGTCGGAACGATCTTATCCGGAAGGTCGCTGAGGTTGCCCGGGATCCCCGACTTGCGAATTGTGGAAGTCAACCTGAGATCTGAGCCTTACTGGTGGGACACCGTTGGGTTGGGGAACGGCTGGGTGTCTGGGCGAACTCACACCAGAACCTAGAAACGACCAACCCAAAACGGATTCGCCAGCCCGGTTCCGGCCAAACCAGCCGCCGATGTGTGAGCGACAACTCGACCCGTCCGATCTCCCGTGCTCCGTCCTTCGGCAATCGGCAGCCCCTTGACCGTATGGGTGAGCCGGTATGGTCGAGGGCAAGGAAAGACGTGGAGGGAGGACGTAATGGTCCGTCGATCCGGTGGCCCGAGGGGGTTCTTCAGGATGTCGCGCAAGATTCTCATGTATTTCGTTTTGGGTGGTTTGGCTGGACTCCTGGTGGTTGCCGCCGGCCGGGCCGTTGCCGACATTCGCGCTGCGGATCGCGCCTACGAGGATGAAGATGGTCCGGCCCTGGTGGAGGACCCCTTATCCATCGAGCGGGTCGAATGGGACGATCCATGTGGACAGTTGTACAAGGACATCGAGAACCAAGTTGACCCAGAAGACATCACGGACCGCTACGGGGTGCCCGCGAACTTGACTGTGCCCGGTGCGGGGGAAATCGCCGGTCTTAGCTGTATGGCTGGCTCTGACACGGGCCTCGAGGCTGTCGTCGTGCATCGACGCGATGGCGACGTTGTCTACTCCGACTACATCATCGCCGACGGTGGCGCGGCCATCGACTGGCCGGAGTGGTTTGCCGTTACACAGCCCGACACGGAAATACGTCCAATCAACCATGGGTGGACAACGGAGCCTCCGGGCGTATCAGATGGTCTCCCAAACCAACCTGTGTGGGAGCCCCTCGCCGACGTCCTTAGAGAGGTCGAAAGGTAGGGGCGCTCCTATGCTCGGCTTTGGAGGCACAAGCAGCGTGGAAGCAAGTCGCCCTCCGCGGCACGATAGTCTGATGGGCTCGAGCCAATCGCGATGTCGACTATGGGGGGCAATCGTCGTCCTGGTACTTGCCAGTAGTGCATGTGCGGGCGATGTCACTGAGCAGTCTTCTGTAGTTCTCAAACCTGTCGCCATCGTTGACGTCTCGGATCTAGATGCCTCGGTTCAGGAGGCAGCGGGCGTGCTGCTCAACTCGCCTGGCATCGTCGTCGAGCAGATCGAAGAGATTGATGGTGTTGTCGCCTCTCGGTTGCGGATGGATTATCGACCCGAATCCGGCGATTTTTCGAGCGTCGAGTCGGTGGACACACTGGTCCGGAGCCGGGGCCTCGACCAGGACGGAGGTGTACTCTCAACGGCGACGATTGTTGCCGACGATTCGCGGTTTGAAGCCGTTGCTGCATCGCCGGATATGCCGCGATCGGCCTCAAACCCGTGGCACATCGTTTACGAAGACCTCCCGGAAGCTGATCTCGACCCGCTTCCGACATTCATCGACGCCAGGGACGTAGCGAAAGGTGAGTACAACAGCGACCTTGCGGCGAGCGACGCGTATCACCGTGCCAACACATCTGGTGACCAGTGGATACTCGTTTCCCCATTCGGCGCCGGCACTGCCACCCAGAGGTGGCTTATTGGCGCTGATGGGGCTCTCGCGGAATACACGGTTGCGTTTGAGGGCCACACCAGCGCACTGGATGGACCGAAGGGACTGCCAACCAGGGTGCAGCTCCTGTTCACGCCGTCGGACCAGAGTGACCCGATCGGACCACCTACACTCGGCGCTCCGCTTGAACTCGACGACTAGATGACAGCGAGACCGCGGGGAAGGCGGCGAATCGTCGGAGTGTGGGGTTGAGCCGTCTGCACCGAGTTGCCGTTGTAATCGGTCTCGGTCACCCACGGCTCAAGAACGGACGAGGCGCGCCGGAAGCCAACAAAGAAGTAGAAGGCGGGTGAACGTCCCCCTGTTTCGGTCCACCCGCGGACGACGGCCAAAGTTCTAGCGGAATAGTCTGTCGCTATGGACGAGAGTGCGGGACAGCCGACGGGATTCAGACCTGCTGCAGAAGTGTGGGTCACGGCGGCGGTAATAGTCGTGTTGGAGCTAGCGGTGTCCGCTCGCTACGGGTTTCATCGTGACGAGATGTATTTCGTGGTTGCCGGCCGTCACCTCGACTGGGGTTTTGTGGATCAGCCACCGCTGACTCCGTTGCTGACAAGGGTCTCCGAGCTGATCGGTGGTACCTCGCCGACGGCGATCCGGGTCCTCCCGGCGCTGGCGATCGGTGCCGTCGTGCTGGTAGCCGCGGCGACGGCACAGCGGTTTGGCGCCGGGCGACGCGGTCAGCTGTTGGCGGGGATGTCGGCGGGGGGAGCCGGATATGCACTGGCGGTGGGCCACCTGATGTCGACTGCGACGTACGACTACCTGCTGTGGACCGTGGTGCTTTGGCTGCTCGTCGGCCTGCTTGACGGCGATCACCCACGACGATGGCTGATGCTCGGAGCGATCGTCGGTATCGGCCTCCAGAACAAGCACCTGATAGGCCTATTAGCAATGGCGCTGCTGATCGCGCTTGTCGTGTCCAGTCAGCGGAGAGTCCTCGCCGGGCTGTGGCCGTGGCTGGGTGCCGGCCTGGCATTCCTGGTTGCGCTGCCCAATCTGGTGTGGCAGATCGCCAACGACCTCCCGCAGCTCGAGATGGCCCGCGCTCTGGCCGACCGCAGCGACGGACCGATCGCCTATGTGCTGGAACAGATCGGGCTGTTGTCGATCGTGCTTGTGGTGCCCACCGCAATGGGGCTGTGGCGGTTGCTGCGATCGCCGGAGATGGCGAGATGGCGGCCGATCGGGATTGCGTTCGTTTTTCTGTTCGCCGTTTTCCTCTTCACCGGTGGCAAGTCGTACTACGTGGCCGGGATGTACCCGGTGCTGCTGGCGGCGGGAGCAACGTGGGTCGACGAATTGACCGAGGCGGGGCGGCGCCGGATGTTCAGCACAGCCCTGGCCGGTGTAGTCGTCGGGGCGTTCATCGCACTGCCGCTGGTTCCGGTGTCGTGGGTATCCAGCGTCGATGCCAGCGACGAGTTGGGAGAAACGGTGGGCTGGCCGGAGCTGATCGATCAGGTCGTGGCCGTGTATGAGTCGATACCCGAGCCCGACCGGGCACAGACCGTGATACTCACCGGCTCTTACGGGGAGGCGGGGGCGGTCGACGTGTTGGGGGCCGACCGGGGGCTGCCCGCGTCAAGCAGCGGCCACAACAGCTACTGGGATTGGGGCCTACCAGGAGAGCACGGTCCGGTCATCGGCGTCGGAGGGGTCGAGGTCACGTTACGCATAATGTGTCCCGACCTCGAGCGGGTGGCGACCATTGGCAACCCCTGGGATGTCGACAACGAGGAATACGGCTCACCGCTGTGGCTGTGTCTGGATCCGTCCCGTCAGCTTGCGGACATATGGCCAGATGCGAAGCACTACAGCTGATGTCGCTGATCAGCGGCATTCACCGATCCAGTAGACCTGCCCGTCCTGAACGACCCAGTTGGCGACGCTGTCGAACGTCTGGCCCTGGAACGTGAACGAGATCGGGGCCTCGTAGTAGGCGTCGACCGGGATTGGGGTGTCAGCTACCGACAGCGAGCGTGGTTCGGGGCCGGTGATCTCACCGGTGACCTCGTAGTCGGTGATGGCGAGGATCTCGGCCTGCACCCAGTCCCGGCACAGGTCCGCACCGAAGCCGTCACGGAGTTGGGGGAGGAGACGATCGAAGAGATACTCGGCGTCTCCTGATTCGGTGGCGACGGCGTAGGCGGCGACGAAGTCTTCGATCGATGGCGCGGCCGTGGTGGTTGTCGTGGCCGTGGTAGTCGTCGTGGTTGTGGATGTTGTCGTTTGGGGTGTTGTCGTCGTCGAGCTTGCGGCGGCGGTCGTCCGTGGCGGAGCGGTGGTTGTGGTCGAGGTCGGAGTGGTAGCTGCGTTCGCCGCCGGCTCGGCTGGATCCGATCCGCCCACCGACAGCACCCCTGCGATCATCATCACCAGCCCGGCGACAACCATGACGAGCCCGATAACTCGTCTGCTCACCGGCACGCCCCCGGCTGATGCTTGGCGTCGAACTCCGCTCGATCCTTCAGTGATTTGGCGATGGCGCTTTGTGCGATTCGTGTCATGCGGTTGATCTCGTTCTGCATCCGGCGCCTGGCGATGTCAGACTCGAGCCGGAAGGTCCTCTTGTTGGGACGCCCCTTCTTGCGGAGCTTTCCCACCGAGTATTGCCAGATCTTCTCGCACTTCCATTCCCCGTCGACACAGCGATAGTTGTAGTAGGGGGTAGCGGTGATCGTCTGTACGAACTGGGTGAGGTGTACGTCGTAGAGCTGGTTCATCTTCAGCCACTGGCCGAGCTTCTTCGAGACCAGTGCGCCGAGATTGGCCGACTGCTTGAGCACCTCGACAAGCACCTCCGGGCCCGAGGTCGGTATCGAGATGTCGGTGATCCCCGACGCCATTGCCCCCTCCGCGGTGCCCTTGGCGAGCCCGGCAGCACCCATCACGTACTCGCCCGACGCCAGCCCACCGATACCGCTCTTGATAGAGCTTGCCGCCCCACCGGCCCCGAGTGCCTTACCGAGGATGCCTAACGCCGTTGCTGCGTCGCCCAGCCCAACAGCGAGAGCATTGGCTTCACCGACCTTCCGTTCTGAGCCTTCGACGACGGTGACGATGACGGAGAAGTCGACGACCGGATGGATCTGCTCAGGCTCACCGACCCGCGAGTAGGCAGCGCCCTCTTTGCAGCCGGTTTTGGCCGTTTCCTCGGGAGGCGGTGTCGAGATCCCCGGTCCGGACGGGCCGCTCGGTCCCGCGGTGCCCGGCTCGGTCGGTGTCGACGGCGGAGTCTCAACCGAAGGTGCTCCCTCGCCGAGACACTTGGCGAGTGCCTCCTCGGCTTCACGCACCTCCTGCTCCGCCTTCTGGAACTTCTCATGCCACTCGCGGACCCTGCCCTCGTCATTGGCACGTGCATTCTCTTCGATGCCTATGAGGCCCTCGGTGTACTCGATCTCCGCCTCGAGCTCGTAGTCGGGGATGCGCCCGCCTTCGTGGGCGTAGTACTTGACGCCCTTCTCGGTGGATGAGCCTCGCTGTTTCGACCTGTTGAGCGCTGCCAGATCCTCCTTCAGCTCCCGGATTTCGTCCTCGTGGGCTTCCATGTCCTCGAGCGCCTGTTGGAGCGTCTCGTTGATCTCACCTAGCCGCCGTTGGGCATTGGCGAGATTCTCCCGTTCCCGGTCGCAGTTCTTCTTGCCACCCGTCGCGACGACCACGCCGCCGATGACGGCGAGGAGGCCTCCGCCGATCAGCACGCCCGGCCACGGGAAGCCACCGCCGGTGCCGGTCGGCGGAGCCCCGGTTGTGGGTGGCGCAGTTGTTGTTTCCGTGGGTGGTTCGGTGGTTGTCGTGGTTGTGGTTGTCGTGCTCGTGCTCGTCGTCGTGGTTGACGAGGTGGTTGACGAGGTGGTTGTGGTGTCGGGGGGAATCGGGGCGATCACGGTCTGGTCGCAGATCGGCTCGGCATCGTCGACTACGAATGTTCCGTTGTCGCCTATCACCGTTACGTCGATCGGCATTACAGCGCCGTTGGAGACGGTGGCGTCGGTGATCTGATGGGGCCCGTACGAAAACAGCGGTGCTTCCGCAAAGCCGAGCCCGTCCGGGCCGATCGTGCCGCTCCCAACCTGGTCTCCTGAAGCTCCGCTGAGCAGGAAGCTGAAGTCGTCGCCGGCGTATTCAGGCGGCATAACCACCCCGACGATCATTTTCGAGGGAGCGTTTCCGATGGGCTCTTCCGGGAAGTGGATGACGCCTATGCACGAGTCGTCCGGGACCAGGATGTCCTGCGCCGTGGCCGTCCCCGTCACAACCGCGAATAGAACCGTTGAAACGAGCGCTAACGCGGCCAATCTGACAAGAACCCCTCTCACAATGCCGGTTACCCTATCGACGCAACCCTGGGGACGGGTCTGTCATGCCATTGCTGGCTCATACTGAGTCAAGGTCCCGTGTCTGCCTGTCACAAGGCCCTTCTGTCTTCGGGTGGGGTGAGTGGGAGAGTGATGGTGAACGTCGTGCCCTCACCGGGTGTCGAGTCGACCTGGATCTCACCACCGTGGGCGGTGATTGCGTCGTAGGCGATGGCGAGCCCCTGGCCCGAGCCTCGGCCGACGGGCTTGGTGGTGTAGAACCGTTCGAAGATCCTTTGTTGCACCGCGGGGGACATTCCGGCGCCCGTGTCGCGGATCTCGACCACGATGCCGGCGTCGGCCGGCCGGGTGGTGATTGTGATCGTGCCGGCTTCGCTCCCGGTTTCTGCGATGGCATCGGATGCGTTGATGATCATGTTGAGCAACACCTGCTTGATCTGCCCCTCGTCACATCGTGGCTGGGGGAGATCCTCGTCGAGATCCATCACGACCTCGGCGTGGTACTTCCACTCGTTGCGGCTGACGTCGACGGTGGTGGCAACCAGTTGGTTGATGTCGGTGGGAACGACCTCGCCTCCCGGATGGGCGAAGGCTTTCATCGCTCGCACGATGCTGGCGATCTGATCGAGACCCTCACGAGACTGACGCACCGCGTCCGGTATATCTTCGAGCAGGAATTCCAGGTCTGCCTCTTTCGCAATCTGGGCGACCGCTTCCGGATCGTGTCGCTCTGCTATCTCGCACAACGAGCTGACGGCTTGCGTGAGGTCGGTGAAGGAGGTTTCGAGGAACGCGGTGTTGTCGGAGACGTATTGGATCGGTGTGTTGATCTCGTGGGCTACACCGGCCGAGAGCTGCCCGATCGATTCGAGACGCTGTGCAGAAGCCAGGGATCGTTCCAGGTTGACCACTTCGGTGATATCACGGGTGGTGGACAACACCCCGTCTATGACACCGTTCCGACGCAGCGGTATCACGGTGCGGAGAACATTTCGCGACGAGCCGTCGGGCTCAGGCCGGGTCATTTGCAGGTCGGTGACCGCCACGCCGCTGTCCATCACCTGACTCTCCACCCTCTCGACTTCGTCGATGTATGCGGCGAGGTCCGGTTCCATCGCCGAATCGGAGAGCCGGCTTCGAAGCTCGGGCTGGATTCCGTGTCGCTTCAAACGGCGCCCGAGGGCTGCGTTGAAGCCCCGAACACGGGAGTGGGGGTCCTTCCACACGATGGATTCCGGCATGGCGTCGATAACCGTCTGGATCAACTGCTTCTCGTCTGAGATCCGTTCGAGTAGGGCGGCCTCCCGCTGGCGGATGCGCAGGCCTGCTGCCGAAGCAATCGCAAAGGCAAGGCCTGCGATAGCGAACACGGCAACGAGGACGGCGGTGCCGTTGCCGGCGCGGCGACTCGCGTCTGCAAGGCTCTCCGACTCGGCGGATCGCATCTCACCCGAATAGATCCGCAATTCGTCCTGGAGGGCCGAGTAGGCATCCTCGAGACGTGCCAGTTCTCCGTACGGTCCGAAGAGCATGGCCGGCTCGGCAGCCCGGGCCGACATCACCGCGTTCGAGAACACTATCGCGGCAGACTCGAGCGATGCCCCAAGTTCCTCGAATCGTTCGTCGCCGGTGATCGGGGTCGCCGTGGCTGCCAGCATGTCGAGATGTGTCGCGAGATCCGACTTGGATTGTGTGGCCTCCGGGTCCACTCCGAGCATGGCCGAGTCGACGATGGCAAGGAAGTGATCGCCGGCGATCTCGGAGATTTCGTGGATGTGCTGCTCGCGGTCCGCCCACCTTTGCCGGTCGACCTGAGCGTCGTTGAGCCAGTTTGTGCTGACTACAACCGACACCAGAGTCGCCAGAGCCACGGCGCCTATCGAGACACCGGCAACCGTCACCAGCGCTTCGATGCCGAGCGAGTTGAGCCGGTGGCGCAGGCGGGCCCTTAGGGAGCCCCCGGGCCCGAGGACCGGCGGGTTGTGAGGTCGTGTCATCGGCAACACCAGCGGAGAGGCATAGAGAGCCAGTCGGCGCTGCCGGCGAGGTCTTAAAGGTATCTGGACCGGTGGGAAGCACGGAGAATGCGGCACCGCTCGCACTGGACAAGGATTGCTCTAGTCTCGCTGCGATGCAGCGACTTCCAGTTGGCCGTGTGGCCCTCATCATCGGCACGATCTTGATCGTGGCAGCGTGTGGCGGTGCCACCGGCGGCAGTGTCGACGATCGTTTTGAGGATGGTTTCGACGATGAAGACTCGTACAAGGGGGTGACGCCCCTGACGACAACCACGGTCGTGCAACTCGGGCCTGGGCCGACCACGACCCTGACCCCGGGACCTGTGGTCACCACCACGGCTGCTGCGCAGCCATTGGCTGGTCTCGAAGCCTCTCTGGTCGCCGACGGATTCGAGCGCCCCGCCGATGCCCGCTCACCGATCAGCGACGATCGTATCTTCGTCGTCGACCAACCCGGGTACGTTTACGTCATCGCCGATAGCGAGGTATTGGAGGAGCCATTTCTCGATATCTCAGACGAGGTCTCGTTTGACGAGAACGAGCGGGGGCTGGTCACGATTGCCTTCCACCCGCGGTTCGAGGACAACGGCCGGTTCTACGTGTTCTATACCGATCTCGACTTCACCGCCGTGCTCGTCGAGTACCGGGTGTCCGATGATCCGGACCGCGCCGATCCTGACTCTGCCCGCACGATTCTGGCGCTGCCGCAGAAGTACAAACAGCATCAATCCGGCTCGGTTGCCTTCGGACCGGATGGCTATCTGTGGCTGTCGCTGGGTGACGGGGGCGGGATCGGGGATCCGGATGGTCTTGGGCAGGATTCGACCAATCTGTACGGCACGGTGGTACGCATCGATGTCGACGCTGCTCAACCCTATGCGATCCCGCCGGACAACCCGTACGTCGATACCGCCGACGGGGTGCCGTGGGAGATCTGGGCCTACGGCGTCCGCAACCCGTGGCGGATGTCGATCGACAACGAGACAGGGCTCGTGTACATCGCCGACGTCGGCCAGGAGGGGTACGAAGAGATCGACATCGTGCCTTCCGATTCGGGCGGTTCCTACAACTTTGGTTGGTCCACCACCGAGGGCACCGATTGCTACTTCAAGGATGAGGCGAAGAAGGAAGCGGCCGCCGCCGGCGCTCTGAGCTGCGACAAGACGGGGATAACGATGCCCGTCCACCAGTACGACCGGTCGGCAGGGGGCTGTGCAATCGTCGGCGGAAGCGTGTATCGCGGAGCGGCGATTCCTGAGTTGCACGGCACTTACTTCTACGGCGACTACTGCAATGGAGCGCTGTTCAGCTTCCGCTATGTCGATGATGAGGTCATCGAGGTGAGCGAGTGGCTCGACTCGCTCGGCAATATCACGACCATCGGCACCGACGGCAACGGCGAGTTGCTCGTGACCAACCTCCAAGGGCAGGTGCAGCGTATCGTCCCGGTGCGCAGCGACTCCTAGATGACTGGTGTGAAAGCAGTCGTGGCGGCTCGCGCTTACCAATGAACCCAGCGCTCCCGCGAGCCAGAACAGACGATTCACGCCAGCCATCTAGCACAGGGACGTTTTTCGCGTATTTTGGCGTTTTGTCGCGTATCTTCTACTGAGGAGGGAAGGAGCGTCTTCTGAGACAGCGGGAGTACGTCGACTTCGACTTGGCGATAGAAGATCTCGGTGAGGGGCGATTCCGGGCGCGTGTGCTCGACTCGCCATCAGGGCAGGCGACCACCGAATTCGCGATGCCGTTCTCCGATATGGAGCTCGAGAACTTCCTGCTCAAGATCGGGCGACCCACCAGCGGTGTGCGGCGGATCGAATCACCCGAGAACGCTGCCGCCCGGGAGTTCGGCAGCCGGCTCTACGACGCGGTGTTTGGCCATGACGTCGGGATCCAGTGGGTGCGTAGCATCGACTCGGCCGAGCGGGAAGATCGCGGGTTGCGGCTTCGGTTGCGGTTGTCGGAAGCTCCCCAGCTATCGGATCTCCCATGGGAGTATCTGTACTCGCCGGCCAATGACGACTTCGTTGTGTTGTCGTCCTGGACCCCGGTGGTGCGCTACATCTCGCTCGACAAGGGTGCCCCGCCGCTTACGGTGGCGCCGCCGCTCAAGATGCTGGCAATGGTGTCGAGCCCCACGGACTATCCGCAGCTTGATGTGGAGGCGGAGTGGGCCCGGCTCGACGAGGGATTGGGCGACCTGATGGAACGGGGCGTTGTGGAGATCCACCGGCTTGAGCGGGCGACCCTGCGAGAGTTGCAGCGGGCGCTGCGACGCGACGAGTTCCATCTGTTCCACTTCATAGGGCACGGCGGCTACGACGAAGCTGCCGACGACGGGTTGCTGTTGCTCGAGACCGAACAGGGGCGAGCGCGACAGGTGTCGGGGCGGGCGCTTGGCACGATCCTCGACGATGCCAGGACGATCCGGGTGGCGGTGCTGAACGCCTGTGAGGGAGCAAGGGCTTCCGGGACCGACCCGTTTGCCGGGGTGGCGCAGAGCCTGGTGGCGCGAGGCATCCCGGCGGTAGTGGCGATGCAGTTCGAGATCACCGACCAGGCGGCGATCATCTTCGCCCACGAGTTCTACACCGCGATTACCGATGGGCTCGCCGTCGAGGGTGCCGTGGGGGAGGCCCGGCGTGCCATCTTTGGTTCCAAGAGCGATGTCGAGTGGGGCACCGCCGTGCTGTACATGCGGGCGGAGGACGGGCGGCTGTTCGACCTGGCCGCACCGCCCGAGCCGACCCTGGAGATGGAGCGGGACACCCTGGTGATGGAGCCGGCGGGGACCGAGGCTGTTCCGACGGATGTTCCGACAGTGGAGGATCAGCTGGTGGAGGACCAGCTGGTGGAGGATCAGCTCACGGAGGAACCGCTCGAGGAGGAGCTACCGCCCGTTGAGGATATCGCCCTGCCAGACGTGCAACCAGAGCAGGAGCTTGAAGAAGCGGTGCGATGGGCTACACCGCTCGAGGAGGACGTCGCCACAAAGCCCGAGGACACGAGTCCCGTCGCAAGCAAGCGTTCGTTGGTCCCGAGAATCGTCGGCGGCATCGCGGCGGCCGTCGTTGGGCTCGCCTTCCTTTCCGGGGTGTTGGATGGTTTCCAGGACAACGGCGGCGACACCGATACGTCGGCCCCGCCGGCGACCGAGGCCGGGCTCAGCATCATCGACGGCGCCGAGGTGTCGATGGTGCCCGTACCGGGGGTCACCATCGACGGACAGCTCGGCGACTGGGACACGCTGCCCGAGGCTTACCGTCTCGGCCACCCTGTCCGGGATGAGCTGGTGGCGAACCGGCTGGGTAGCGACTCAGAAGCCACGCTATGGGTCGCGTTTGACGACACGTCTATGTATGTGGCCGTCGAGGTCGATGACGACGTCTATTCGCAGTTGGGTGACGGCAATCAGATATGGCGGGGAGACGCTCTCGACATCAACTTATTTGTCGGCCCGTCTGGTGATGTTCCCGACCGTCCCGACTCCCGGACGCTGCAGCTGACCATGACACCCAGGTCGGCATCGGGGGGACCAGCTGCCGTGCTGTTTGTCGGCAACGGCCAGCAATTCGCCGACAACACGACCAACCTGCCCATCGATCTGCGAGGCGAGATCGACGCAGATGGAGACTGGCGACTCGAGGCTCGCATCCCGTGGGATACGCTCGGGTTGGACGGCCCTCCGAACGGCCTCGGCGCCGCGCTGTTCGCCGTGTTCGACAACGACGGGGAGACATCGAACGGCAGCCCACTCCAGGCCGAGATCCTAACCAACCTCGAAGGCGTATTCTTCCAGCAGCCTCCAACCTGGGGAACCTTGACCAGGGGGTAGTAACAACCTCCGGGTGTTCGCCGGACCGCCGTCCCCTGCTTCGGGCGTAGCTCATTTCGAGATCCGGCATGAGCTACGCCAGAAGGAGAGGTGTGAGGGCGTCAGTGCAGACGGTAGAAGCGGAAGAAGTCGTTCTCGATGGGCAGCGTCACGACCGATGTGAAGCCCGCGTCGTGCGCGTATCTCTCCAGGGTGGAGCGTCGCATCACGGTGCCGGTTGCTACCGAGCCGTGATGGGCCTTGCTGTCGGGTAGGCAGCACGTAATCGAGAAGCCGTAGAGCAGACGCTCGACCTCGTCGGCCTCGGCGGTGAACTCGTCGGCCACCCTCTCGTCCATGACGATGACTGCTCCGTCGTCACCGGCGAGCCGGTGCATCGCCCCGAGCACCGAGACCGGGTCGGGGAGGTCGTGGATGCATTCGAGCGCCATCACCAGGTCGTAGGGCTCACCTGGATCGAGATCGGCGACGTCAACGGCGGTCGCGGTAACCCGGTCGCCCAGACCTGCCTCTGCGATGATTCGTCGCGCCGACTCGATCGACGGCTCGTCGATGTCGAACGCATCGACCCGAGCTCGGGGATAGGCCTTGGCTACGCCCACCGACGACCATGCCAGACCGGCACCGACGTCGGCCACCCGTCCGCCGTTCCTGAGCGCGGCATCAACGTCCGGGATGGACGCCAGGTACTCCTGGGCGAGCTGGTTGACGAACATCGGCCGGTTTGCACCTGCCTGTCCCTCACGTGCGTCTTCGCCCATGGCCTCCCACGACACGCCGGTGTCGTTGCGGTAGGCGTCGACAAGAGCATCGAGGTTCTTGCCGAGTCCGCCGATGAAGCGGGCAAAGGCGCCCATGTGGGCGAGACTGTCGGGTCGTACCAGCGCCTCCGCATGAGCTGCCGGCAAGGCGAAGCGGCGCTCGGTGGGGCTTGCCTCCGGGTTCTCGCAGGTCAGCCAACCGGTGACGGTCTGGTGCTCGAGCCACTCCCGGGCGTAGCGCTCCGAGGTGGATGTGCGCGCAGCCAGTTCCGGTGCGGTAAGGGCGTCTCTTTCGAGAGCCTCATACCATCCCAGCCGGTCTCCGATGTAGGCAGCCTGGATCTCCTGGGTGGCGAGAACCGAGGCGAACACCCTCTCTACGAAGGCCTCGACCTCGGCTTCGTCCGGGGCCTGGGTATCTATTGCGTATGTAGTCATTGGTTTCCCTCCTCTTTACTTTCCTTACTTGCCGACCGGTGTGTCACCGATCGAGATTCCACAGCGTGAACCGTGTTAGCGGGGTGAACCCGATGCGCTCGGCGAGCGGCCGGGAGTAGTCGGAGAACACCCCCGCCACCCATCGGTCCGCGACCGTTTCGAGCCGGGCTGCGGCGTGAGCCGCCCAGTGGCCCTGGCCTCGTGCCCCGGGCAGGGTGACGCCGAGGATGAAGCTGGCGAGATCGCGTTCGGCGAACAACGCGCCGATACTGACCGGCCGGCCCGCATCCCGACCGATCCAGAAGCGGAACCGGTGGTCCTCCAGCAGCGCCGGATCGGCGATGACACCGGGCCGGTCTTGTGGCACGTCGTCAAGGGGATATCCCTCAATCGCCACCTGCTCCCACGACGCGAGCTGATCCGCCGTGTGCACCGGTGTCACCTGAGGGCTCCCGGGCATACGCTCGGGTGCCGGTGCCGGAGGTCGGGCGAGCAATGGGGGATACCCCAAGAGCTCCCACCCACCGTCCGACAGGTCAGGTGTCGGCCAAAGACTCCACAGCTGGAACCCGGTCGAACTACCACCGACGAACTCGTCAACGCTTGCCAGGATCTTTCTGACGTTGTCTGGACGCATCGGCTGTAGCAGCACCGCAACGTTGAACCAGCCGTTGGGATGCCCGGCGTCGGCGGCCCGAAGCAGCGGTGTCGACAGGATCCGTCCGTTCGACGCCGTCGCGATCGCCTGACACGCCTCGCTCCAATGGAGCAAGAAGCGGCGGGTCAGGGTGTCGTCGACGGGTGTGTGTGGGGACCAACCTGTTTCGAGCTGTGTGAGTGTCATGTGCTACTCCCAATCGAAGGCGTTTCGATGAGTGCGCGGCCCAGTGTGTTCGATTGGAAGCTGAGGAGCTTGGAGATGAGCTGAGGATTGTGTGGGGATTCCCAGGTATTCGAGCGCCCAAAGGTGCAAAATGGGGCCGATGGGGCAAAACAACCAGTCTGTCTACCGATTCGGCCCGGTGGTCGTAGACGTGCTGCAGCGTGCCGTCCGACGTGACGGGCGACACCAGCACCTCGAACCGCAGGCATTCGACCTGCTCATCTATCTCCTGGACCAGCGTGAGCGTGTGGTGTCGAAGGAGGACCTGCTCGACGAGGTGTGGGGAGACCAGTTCGTCTCCGAGTCTGCGTTGACCACCCGGATCAAGGAGATCCGGCAAGCGGTTGGAGACGACGGGATTCACCAGGCCGTCATCAAGACTCACCGAGGACACGGGTACCGCTTTGTCGCCGAACTCGACGGCGGCGGACTCGACGGCGGCGAACTCGACGGCGGCGGACTCGACGGTGCCGAAACCGTGCCGGGTGTGTTGGGCTCAGGTCTGATCGGCCGTGACCGGGACGTCGCCGAAGTGATCAAGCTGCTCACGGATTCCCCGGTGGTTACCCTCGTCGGACCGGGTGGAGTCGGCAAGACGGCGCTGTCTCGTGCCGTTGTCGACCGGTGGGCGAACCGGAGCAGTTGTGTGGTGTCGGTGGATCTGGCGTCGGTGCTCGAACCACGCGATGTCATACACGCCATACGGCGGGACGCTGGTCTCGAGGACGCCGGGCTCGCCGAGGAGGATGTTCTGTCCGCTCTTGCGGAACTCGATGCCCTGATCGTCGTCGACAACTGTGAGCAGGTCGCCGCCGAGGCGGCGCGGTTGATCTCGGGCATCACACAACGGTCGGGCACCTCCCGCGTGATCGCCACCAGCCGGGAGCGACTGGGCACCACCCGCGAGCAGGTATGGCCGGTGGTCCCGCTCGAGGCGGCGGCGGCACGAGAGCTACTGGTGGCAAGGGCCAAGGCCGTGGACCCCTCGTACGAGTTGGCGGCTGCTGACGAGGAGTCGGTCGACGGGCTGCTGTCGATGCTCGACCGGTTGCCGCTTGCTATCGAGATGGCCGCAGCACGGCTTCCGTCGCTGGGCGTGGCCGATCTCGTCCGGCATTTGACCAACCGCATCGACCTGATCGAGGCACCGAGCCGGGACGCCGCCGAACGCCACAGGACACTGCCGGCGCTGTTTGAGTGGTCGGAGAATCTGCTCGAACCGCCGGCGAGGGAGCTCCTCACCGAGCTGTCCGTGTTCGCCGGGCCTGTGTCTGCCGACGACATCGCCGCAGTGGTCGGGGCCGATGCGACCGAGCTCGCCCTCGGGCCGCTGGCCGCGCTGGTTGGGCATTCGCTTGCGTTCACGGCCGCAGACGGAGGGCCGACCCGGTACGGGCTTCTCGAAACCGTCCGGTCGATCGTGGGAGCGCGGCGGGACCCGGACATCGATCGACGCCATGTCGAGCACATCTCGCGCACCGTAGCGAGAGCAGACACGAGGCTGCGTACGCCCGACGAGGGCAATGCGGCCCGAATGATCGATGAGCTGATGGCCGAGGTTCGGGTTGCCCATGCCTGGGCACGCAAGCACAACGTTGCCCTTGCGACTCAGCTGACGGCATCGCTGCTCCACTACGCGTACGAGCGGCAATGGGCCGAGCCTGCGGCTTGGTGTGCTCCACTCACCGACGGCAACAGGATCGCACCGCCTTCGTTTGCAATGGCTGTGGCGATCGACGCGGCCAACCGAGGTGAATACGACCATGCCGAGGAGCTCGCCAAATACGCACTCGAGACACCGGACCCCCGGGTTCTGACCATGGCCCACCAGATCCTCGGGGACATCGGGCTCTATCGAGGAGACGTCACTACGGCACGCCGGCACGGCATCGTCATGTTCGAGTTGGGTCAGGAAGAGGACGACGTGGCGGCGTGGACTGCAGGGCTGGTGGCCATTGTGTTGTCGTGGCTCTATGGAGGCGATGTCGACGAGGCTCGTCACACCCTCAGACGTCACCAGCACCCACCGTCACTGAGCCCGACCAGCCGGGCGTGGCTCGAGTACGCGGAGGGAGAGTTACTGGCGGCGGCAGGGCAGGAGCGGGAGGCGATCGATCGGTTCTCCCGGGCGATCGCCCTTGGTGAGTCGGTGGCCGCCCGTTTTGTGGTCGGTGTCGCCCGGGTCTCGTCGCTGGCGGCAATGTCCCGGGCCGGTGACATCGACCAGGCAATGGCAGCGTTCTCGGCTGTCCTCGGCGAGTACCGGAGAACCCGGAGCATGACGCATGCGATAACCGCATTGCGGAACCTGATCGGGCTGATGGTTCGCGCAGGCCGTGACGAGACCGCGATGGTGTTGCTCGGGGCGGTGCAGAGCGCCGACATCAAGACGACCTATGGAGCGGAATCCGAGCAACTCCTCGAGGCTTGCCACATCGTCGAGGAGCGACACGGCCCGGAGCAGGCAACGACCTGGATCGAGCAGGGCGCTCACCACGATGCGGCGTGGGCCCTCGATCATGCGATCGCGGCCCTCGCCGAGCATTGACCGCTCAGTCAGGCGAGCTCGGCCGGGTCGAACGTGATATCGGTTGGGCCGACGTCGAAAGTGACTGTGGTACCTGCCCCGTGGCGGGCTCTGTTCAACGAGTATGTTGTTCACTCCATGTTCCGTCCCTTCCTCTATATTGAAAGCCGTTGTACATCGTTATATAGTGCAGAGTGTTGACCTAGGGAATGGCTTTGCTGGTTGGGATGGACATCGACGGTGTGGTGGGGTTGAGCGAGGAGACTCGTCGCCGCTCGGACGAGCTGCGGTTCCGGCATCGGCAGGTATTGGCAATCCTCGGGGAGGCGGGTGAGCCGGTGCCTGCGGAGGTGTATGGGATGACCCGGGTCGCCGACGCGCTGGTTGGGGAGGCGGCCGATCTGTTGCGGCGTGCCGCGTTGTTCCGGGATGCCGAGCAGATGCCACTCGACCGGATGTCGTTGTCGATGATGGTCCATGCTTGGTCGGGTGACCGGATCGACCCGTCGAACCCGGATGTCGAAGCGTTGAGTGTCGCGCAGTTGCAGAACCGGATCGATGTGTTGGGAGCAGCCGGCGCCGATCCGCAGCAGATTCGTGAGTTCGAGATCATGCTGGCGATCGTTACCGCCACCGAGTTGGCCTCAGAGCGGCGGGAGCTCCAGGCTGATCTGGATGATCTGTCCGTGTTGCCCGATTGGGAGTGGGTCGTTGAACAGCGGCGGTTGCTCGAGGTCGGGATCACCGAGTTGCTGCTGGGCGAGCTTCGTCAAGAGAAGCTGATCATCGATCTCGAGTCCGGGCTCATGTGTGGCCCTGGTTGGGACGCCGACCGTTATGAGGAGATCGAGATCCAGATCGCCTTCTTGGAGTGGCAGCTCGCCAAGCAACAGTCGATGTCGTGTCTTGCTGATGTCGAGACGTTGCTGGGGTCGATTGCTGAAGCTGGGGTCCACGATCAGATGTCGTTTGTCGAGTTGGTTGCGGGGAACCTCGAAGCGCATCCGGATGCCTTGCCGGTGGCGTTGCTGGTGCTGGCGGACATGGACGAGGCTCACCAGACCGCGGTGATGGCTGCGATCGCAGACAACGGACACCTCGATGGTCTGTTCACCGCAGTTGAAGACCTGGAGGCGTCGATGGAGCCGCAGCATTCCAGCTGGGGACCGGTCGGTGATTTCCTCGGCGGGTTCTGGGACTCGATCTGGGGATCGGTCACCGGGCTGTGGGGTCTCACCCTCCAGGGGCTTTATGACCAGGACGGGTGGAAGGAGAACTGGTCCGGGCTCGGGCAGTCGTTCCAGATGCTGTTCGAGTCTCCCGGCGATTTCCTGTATCAGCTCGCCGACATTGCCACGTTGAAGGAGAACCCGGCCCGCTGGCTGGGTGGCATCGGCCCCGATGTGATCGGTGCTGTCGTCTCCGGTGGTGCGATAACCGCCGCAGCCAAGGGCGGACGGCTCGGGAGGACCTTGGCCAGGATCGCCGACAAACTCGACAACCTCACCGTCAGGCTCGGTGCCCGTCTCGAACAGGTGGTGACCAACCCAGCCCTGCGCAACATGATCCGCCGCCTTTCGAATGACTCGGGTGTTGTCGGCCGCACCTTCCGGGTCGCCGACATCGACCCCGCCCGACTACTCGACGAGATCATCCGCCGCGGCGATCTCCCAGAAGACATCTTCACCCAACTCGACGGACACCTCCTCGATAGACACGTCGGATGGACGGACGAGGCGATTGTGGAGCGAATGGAAAAAGAGAGCCTGCCGCGTGTCAGCACGTTTTTCGATGAGCAGCTCGCCCGAGACGCCACGGTGCGAGCTATCAAAGATAACGCCGAGCAGATAGAGCAGTGGCTCGAGGGCGGGCCGAAGAGGCTGACGATCGAGGTCGAGGGTAGCGGCGTCCCAATCGGCCGAACCGTCCGCGCCAGCGGCGGGATCGTGCGTGACGCATACAATGCGCTGATCGTGCTGAAGAAGACTCCCAGTGGCAGCTGGTACGTGTTGACTGGATACCCGACATGACCCATCTGAGTCCCGACCGACTTTTTGATTTGATCAACGTGCTCACATCATGGAACCCGCTCGCCGAAGAGGGTATGACTGATGAGCAACGAACGCAGCTGCTCATCAACGAGACCGCGGATGAACCCGGCTCGCGCCGGCTCTATGTCAACCTGCTGTCTGACCTTCTCGGCGATCCCGACATAGATACAGCTGATCGTGAGGAACTCATTGGTAAGGGTGCGGAACGGGTTGTCGGAAAGCATGGGGAGCTGTCCGCATGGTTGCAGGGTCAGGTCGACCAGCTCGTAGCGGCACGGCCGGTGGAACGGACCACTCGATCGGACGGACCAAAACCTCGCCTTGTTGACCTCAGCGGGCTGTGGTGGCGGTTGAAGAAGCTCAGGTTGGAGGCCGGGCAGGCAGTATCTGTCGGTGCCAGCGTGCACCAGGCAATGGCAGGATTAGGTGACCGAGCGCAAGACTTCGCCGACCTGCTGCATCGATTTGCGGAATCGCAAATCTCAGACCGCGACAAGGCCGACTACATCATCTCGGCAGTCGGGCCCCGGTTCTATTCCGATCTCGAAGCGATCGAATGGGCCGCCGCGGTCGCCCGGGGCGTGCTCGATCGACTGTCGTCCTCTGAGTGACCGAGCTTCCGCTGCCGACGAGCTACGTGCTTGGCGACCTGGACACGAATCGGCGTCTCGCGCGGAGTTGTCTGTAGCATCTCGAAATGGGAAGACCGCTCGACCCGCAAGAGGACTTGAGGATTGCGGTGAACGCGGTGCTCCAAAGCGAGGTGGCCGCTTGGCGGCCCGTGTCGGGCGGATTCAGCTCGGCGGGTCTGTGGGTAATCACAACCGCATCGGGGAGCAGCTACTTCGTCAAGGCAGCGACTACCGACGACACCGCAAGGTTTCTTCGTGCCGAAGCCTCCGTGTACGAGGCGGTGACGGCACCGTTCATGCCGGGAATCGAAGCGTGGGTCGACGACGGGAACCGCCCGTTCCTGGTTATGGAGGATCTCAGCGCGTGCCACTGGCCCCCTCCGTGGCAGGACGGACAGATCGCAGCCGTGCTGGAGACGTGTGCCGAGATCGGGCAGTCAGCCGTCCCTTCAGGCTTCGCCGGCACGATCGACGGTGCCCTGCGAAGGCACTACTGGCCTGAGCTGGCCGTCCATCCGGAACCGTTGTACCGGCTCGGCGTTGCATCGGGGGAGTGGTTCGAGATGGCTTTTCCGCAGCTCGTTTCGGCAGAGTCGGTGGCTGTAGTGGAAGGGGGCTCGTTGGTCCACGGAGACATGCGCTCCGACAATCTCTGTTTCGGCGCAGAGATAGTGAAGGTTGTCGACTGGAACTGGGCTTTCGTCGGCAATCCCGACATAGATGTGGTCGCCTGGTTGCCAAGTCTCCAGCTCGAACGTGGCCCTCCACCGTGGGAGCTGAAGACCGGGCAGGCTCCTCTGGTGGCCCGAATCGCAGGATTCTTCCTGCATCATGCGACCATGCCGCCGAACCCCGATGTTCGAGGTGACCTGCGTGAGTTTCAGCGTGCGCAAGGATCAGTGGCTCTCGCCTGGGCAGCACACGAGCTTGCTCTGCCGCCCCCGCGAGGTGAGGCCTGACCCTTCTGGCGGCGACTGGGTGCCAACCCATCGTGACCGGTGCTCTCCGTTATTGGCGATCACGAAATCCGATGTGGTCGGCAACGCGGTCGCTTACCCGTCGAGAGAGGAGCGGACTTCTACCGTCTCCCAGTCAAAGGTGTGTTCGTTCCACATCATGCCGGGTTCGATGGAGAGGATGAGGCCGGCTTCGTCGACTGCGTAACCGGCCCATAAGGTACGGATGGTGAATGTATGGAACGCCCGGGTTTCATATTCGAAGGTGTAGATCGGGTCTTCGAGCGAGCCGGTGCATGTCGCTGAGTCTTCGCAGGTGTGGTTGTACTCCCACTCGCCGTCGCCGTCGATGTCGATGGAGATGCCGGCCAGCCAGATCTGGACGTCGAGCAGGTAGTCGGCACCGGCGGTTTCGATGGCCAGGGTGAACCCGCCGTTGCTGGGGTCGAGACCGTCGGCGACGTCGTACCAGACGCTGTTTTCGAGCCCGACCAGGGTGCGGAATTGTGGGAAGGTTGCCCGGATCGGATCTGGCACGTGTGTGTCGCCGCGGAGACGGTCACGGGCGTCCTCCTCGTCGACAACGACGAGACAGTAGTTGCCGAGACGCCAGCTCACGTCGAAGTCGGAGGTCAGCGAGGTGATGTCCCGGTACACATCCCGTGTCCCATACAGGGCAAAGACCGCCACCTGGTCATCGTCTGAGCAGTCACCGGATGCAACCAGCGCGCCCTGATAACACGAACCTGTGGTGAACAGCCCGACATCACCAAACTTCGAGGCGTCGGCACCGGCGGCGATGATGTCTTTGACCATGTATGCCCGATAGTTTTCCTCGTTGTATCCGATGATGGCGCCGCTGTCGTCGACGATGACCACCTCGTCCCACCACTCCTGCGGGTACTGACAGTCGAGCTCACCGATTTCCCGCAGATAGGCAGTGTGGTCCTCCAGCCACAAGTCACCAGACACATAGGCATGCTCTACCTTCAGGTTGAAGTCATCGCCGTCAACAGCGCCACCGGCCGTGGCAGGGCTCGGCAGAAGAGCAAAGACCGCAACCGCGATGAGAATGAGTGTTCGCCTCATGGCTGACGACCCGTCCACTCGACCGGCACCATCGCGTCGACTTCCTCCTCGGTTGCCGGCCGCGTGGGCTCGAGATCGGCGATCCGCCATCGACCATCGTCGCCACGGTGGATGGAAAAGGTCAGCAACTGAGGCTCCCAACCGAGGTACTCTCGGACCACGACGTCGTCGGCGTCCCGGATATGCTGGGCTTCGCGAGTGTCCACCATGCGGATACTCGCCGTATCACCTGTGATGTCGATGACGTCGATGCCGAGGGTGTGGATGCCGGGGTCGGTGTAGTGCCAGCCAGGATTGGCGGCAAGTTCCTCGAAGCTGCCAACGATCGCATCCCATTTCGGGTAATCCGGCTCATACATCAGACTGGCCATCTCCTCGGCGGTGCCGAGAGGGTGACCCTCGAGGTAGTTGAACAGGTCAATCAGTTCCATGGCGACCCGGTATAGGTCGTCGCCGGTTGGGTCGAAGTCGTCGACCGAGTCGCGGTTCATGTTCGAGACGACCACCTCGGGTCGGGCGAGTGGATCGACCGTGGTGGTGGTCTCGGGAGGTTCGGTGGTCGAGGTGGTGGTCGTCGTCGTGCTGGTCGTGCTGGTTGTGGTGGCGCCGGGTGTCGATGACGACGGTGGGGGAGTCGATGTGGTGGTTGTGGACTCGGTGCCGTTACCCGAGCATGACGAGAGAAGGGCCCCCGCCATCACCAGGACCCCCAGCCGGCGTAACGCCTCCGAGCGCATTCCCACCATGTTCAGCATTGTGCCATGATACCCGCTCCTACCCAAAATTACGATGTTCAACGTATATCATCAACTCACAGTAATGCCGACCAGCGATGCTGAAGATGCGGAGACGAGAGCTGAACCTAGGACACCGTCATCTGACGCTTTCTATGCGACGGTGCGATCTCGAGGTGAAGTGTTTGAGCCGTCGGACAGCCGTTCGACCATCCGGTCGACCGGGTTGGTGGACGCATTGAGATGTTGCTGTTCCCCAGGGACAACGAGTTTGTGGGATCTCCTGATCGAACTAGCGCAAAAGCAGAGGAAGATCGCCGCGGTGCTGCGGGTGGCGTGGGTGGCATCGGCGGTCGTCGATACGCCTCCTCTGCCGAGGCTCCCAAATGCCGTGCCGTCGAAGGGTCTCCGCCCCGTCGGGGCGCGGCCCGCTCATGTCTTCGGGGTGGATCACCTTATCTCGCACGTCCTGGCGGTACTTCCCGTGATCGACGTTGGTTGGTGGTTCTACGGGGGAACCGCGCTCAATAGAAGCTATGTGAGCGGACGCCGTCTGTCGGAGGACGTTGACTTGATGGTCGAGCGTGTGAGGTTCGACATCGAACGGCCGTTGAGTCGACCTCTGTCACGGGGGTGTTGGCGAAACCAGCTTGACGCTGCTCGGTCGACTATCTGCTCGAAACGGTCCGGGAAGCGGAAGCCATGGCACCCGGTCGGCAGACGTTGGGCGCAGTCGGTACCAGGAGTTGCCGGGCTCGGCGAACCAACCGACCTCGTTTAAGACTTCGGAGCCTCGTGCCGATATCGGGTATTGCCCGGATGAGCTAGAAGGGTCCCATGGTGAAGTGTTCGAAGTTGGTGCCGGCCACTCTCGCCACCGCGCTTGCAATTGCCATGCTGACCCCGACCGCTTCCGGTGCCAGCTCGCCCGAGCCCGTGCTCGATCCCGACGACTGGAGCGCACCAGTCGTCGTTGTCGACCAACCCACGGCCACGATCCAGGGTCTGTTCGACGACGACCCGACAGGGCTCGTTCCCAAAACCCCGTTTGTGCAGCGCTACTCGCTGGATCAGGACCACTGGGAGGTGTGGTTGTGCGGGCCCGTCTCGGTGACGATGCCCGCAGCAATTGCCGCCCTCGAGGCCGCCACCGTCGACTACTTCGACTCGATCTCCGGTGGTGTTTACGAGCCGGTGTTCTCAGCAGGTGGGGCCATCCCGGGCGACCCGAACTGTATCAACGGCTTCAACAGCGGCGCCTACACCCCGCTTGGCACCCCGGAGGGTCTGTTCATCGTCGACACGGTGACAGGTGGCGGGTTCGCCACGCCGGGCATCATCTGTCTCTCGTCGGACCCCGACTGTCCATCAATCGGCACCACCTATCCGAACAACAAGCGGTATGCCGTTGTCGGGGAGAACTCGGCAATGAACTGGCCGTCGGTGACCGCCCACGAGCTGGGTCACACGCTGCAGTGGCCGCATTCGAATTCCGGTACGGGCGACGAGTACGACAACCCGCTCGACCTGATGAGCGGCAACAACACCACCGGTGGCTGGACCGAGCCCGACCCGTACGCCACTCTGTCGTACAGCCGGTTCCAGTCCGGGTGGGTGTCGACCCCGGACGTGGTGGTAGCCGACGGCACTTACCAGGCGGTGACACTCCAGCCGCACAACGCTGCAGGTGCCCAGCTTTTTGCGATCAAGACCGCCCAGGCCGGCCGCTTCTACGTGTTCGGCGCCCGCACCACCAGCACCTACGACCCGATCCCGTCGGCGTGGCAGGGGGTCGAGGTGTACGAGGTGGACTACTACTGTGACGAACCCGCATTTGGCGGAGGCATTTGCCCGGGCATCTACCGGGACCACACCCAGGAGCCGCCCAGCCCCAACGGGGTGGGTCATGTGCTCGGGGTGGGGGAGAGCGTCACCCTCGGCGGTCTCACCGTCACCGTCACCGGGTCGACCGGCACCGGATACACCATCACATCCGACGCCGACCCGGGCAGCGACACCGAACCGTCCGCTCCCGGCACGCCTACGGCCACAACAGGTGATGGGCAGGCGACACTGAGCTGGACCGCAGCCGGTGACGGCGGCTCGTCGATCCTCAACTACGACCTCGAAGCCGAAAACCGCGACGTCGGCGGCAGCACCGTCACCGACGTCGGGGTAACACTGTCGACGACGGTAGCCGGGCTTGACAACGGCACCACCTACCGGGCGAGGGTGCGGGCCACCAACGCACTCGGCGACGGACCTTGGTCGTCGTGGTCCGCCGACTTTGTGCCCGGCACGGCTCCGGGAGCGCCGGGGATCCCGGTAGTCACCGCGGGTGCCGCCTCGATAGCCGGCTCATGGACTGCGCCGCTCGACGACGGGGGCACGGCGATCACCAACTACGAGCTTCAGGTCAACGACATGGTCGCCTCCACCAACACGTACATTGATGCAGGTGTAGTGCTGTCGAAGAACATCACCGGGCTGATCAACGGCCACACTTACCGTATCCGGGCACGCGCCGAGAACAGCCTTGGCAGCGGACCCTGGTCGGGTTGGTCGGTAAACGTCACCCCTCTGTCGACCCCGAGTGCGCCGCTCAACCCGACGGTTACCGTCACCGCCGTGGGTGAGGCAACGGCCGGTTGGAGCCCACCGGCCGACGACGGCGGTTTGGATATTGGCGGCTACGAACTGGCGCTCGAGAACACCACCGGTGGCGGCACCGTCAGCTACGACCCGGGGACGGCAACCACGTTCGGCTTTGCGGCGTTGTCGGAGACCGACACTTACCGTTACCGGGTCCGGGCTGAGAACGGCGAAGGCTGGGGGGCCTGGTCGGCATGGTCTCCGGACTTTATCCCCGGCCTCGTCCCGTCAGCCCCCGGGGTGCCTGTGTTGACGGCAGGCGACGGTGAGGTCGGAGGGACCTGGACTGCGGCGGGTGGTATCGGCTCGGCGATCGATCAATACGAGTTGGAGCTCGAGAACGTCACCGCAGGATCGTCGTCGGTGTCTACGGTCGGCGCCGCAACTCTCGAACACACCTTCACCGGCCTCGTCAACGGCGACGGGTACCGGCTGCGGGTTCGGGCCCACAACGACTCGGGCTGGGGTCCATGGTCGGCGTGGTCCGACCCGGCCACTCCACAGCCACCGCCGGACACGTTCGTCGACGACAACGGTTCGGTGTTCGAAGCCGATATCGAATGGCTGGCGGCCGAAGGTGTCACCAAGGGCTGCAACCCGCCGGTAAACGACCTGTTCTGCCCGAACGATCCGGTGACGAGAGGCCAAATGGCGGCGTTCTTGGTGCGGGCGCTCGATCTTGCCGTTCAGCTCGAGGATCCGTTCATCGACGACGATGGGTCGATCTTCCAGACCGACATCGAGAAGTTGGCCGGCGCCGGGATCACCAAGGGCTGCAACCCGCCGCTCAACAACCAGTTCTGCCCCGATGATCCGGTGACGAGAGGGCAGATGGCGGCCTTCTTGGTGCGTGCCCTCGGGTACACCGACGGGGGTGTAGGTGACCTGTTCGTCGACGACGACGGGTTGATCTTTGAACTCGACATCGACCGTCTCGTGACCGCCGGCGTGACCAAGGGGTGCAACCCGCCGGTCAACGACATGTTCTGCCCGGCTGATGTGGTGACCCGTGGCCAGATGGCGGCATTTCTGCATCGTGCTCTGGGGTAACCCGCTCTAGAGCTGCGATCTGACGAGACAACGGGGACCACTTGCTCGTCATCTCAGCTTGTATATCGCTAAACATCGCTATAAGGTGCAAGCTAGGAACAGGTGTGGGGTCGTGTGCTGGTTGGGATGGACATCGATGGGGTGCTGGGGCTGAGTGAGGAGACTCGGCGTTGCTCTGATGAGTTGCGGCTGCGATATCGCCAGGTAGCGGCGATCCTGGACCATTCCGGGGTGCCGGTCCCGGCCGAGATTTATGGCATGGTTCGGGTTTCCGACGGGTTGGTTGGTGACGCTGCTGATCTGTATCGCCGGGCAGAGATGTTCCGGGACGCCGAGAACATGGCGCTCAACCCGATGTCGCTGACGATGATGCTGCACTCGTGGGCCGGGCTACCGATCGACCCTTCCAACCGTGGTTTGTCGTCGTTGTCGGTCGCTGGGATCGAGGCCGAGATCGGCCGGTTGGCGGTGTCGGGGGTGGACCCGCAGCTGGTCAGGGAGTTCCGGGTCATGCTGGCGATGGTGACGGCAACGGAGGTCGCTACCGAACGCGAAGAGCTCCAGCGCCGGCTGGACGACCTGGCTGTGCTGCCTGCGGTGGGGTGGGTTGATGAGTTCCAGGCTGAGCTCGAGGTGCAGATCGCCGAGCTGTTGATCGAGGAGTTGAAGCAGGAGAAACTGTTGTTGGATCTTGAATCCAACTTCGCCTGCCCAACTGATTGGGAGCACGCCGAGCGGTATGAGGAGATAAGGGTCCAGATCGCCTATCTGGACTGGCAGCTCGCCAACCAGCGGTCCGACGCGTGTCTTGCCACCATTGAGACGCTACTCGGGCGTATCGGTGAAGCGGATCTGCACACGAGGATGAGTTTCGTTGAGATGGTGGCCGGCGATCTCGATGCTCATCCTGATGGGTTGCCGGTGGCGTTGATGCTGCTCGCCGACATGGACGAGCCTCATCAGACGGCGGTGATGGCAGAGATCGCCAACAACGGTGACCTCGAGGATCTGTTTGCGGCCGTCGACGAGTTCGAGGAATCGCTCGAACCGGAGCGGTCGAGCTGGGGATCGGTTGGCGATGTGGTAGAGGGCGCCTGGGACTCGGTGTGGGCGTCGGTTACCGGGGTCTGGGGTCTCACCTTCCGAGGTGTATACGACTGGGACGGGTGGAAACAGAACTGGTCCGGTCTCGGCCAGTCATTCAAACTGCTGTTCGAATCGCCGGGTGACTTCCTGTATCAGCTCGCCGACATCGAGACACTCAAGCAAAACCAGGCTCGTTGGCTAGGGGGCATCGTCCCGGATCTGGTGGGTGCCGTGTTTACCGGTGGGACCGTCACGACTGCCGCAAGGTCGGGGAGGCTCGGAGCCGCGGTGGCACGGATCGCCAACCGGCTCGACAACCTCAGCTTCCGGGTCGGCGCCCGAATGAGCCAACTGGTCAGCGACCCGACCCTACGCCGAATGATCGAGCGTCTCGCCGACGAAACCGGAGCAATCGGGCGAGCCTTCCGCGTAGCCGACTACGACCCGGTGCAGCTGATACGTGAGATGCAACGCCGCGGCGCTCTGCCCGACGACCTGTTCGACCAACTCAACGGCCACTTATTGGACAAACACGCCGGCTGGACAAACGAGCAGATGGTCAAACGAATGGACGATACCGGGCTACCCGAAGTCAGCACGTTCACCGACGAGGCAACGGCGCGTCGGGTGACGCTGCATGCTCTGACAACAAACGCTGACCGAATCGTTGAGTGGTTGACCAGCCCTGGCGGCGGAGGCGATTTGGTACTGAATCTCAAGAAGCCTCTCGGTGACACGCCCGCAGGTAGGATTGTCAAGAGTTCCGACCGCGTCGTCCGAGACGCTTTTGACGCCCGCATTGTCCTTCGGCGGACAGCCGACGGTAGCTGGTACATACTGACGGGATACTGCACATAGTGAGATTGACTCCGCTCCAACAAGATGACGTTCTGAGCTCCCTCTCACCTTGGAATCCGGAACACAACCCGGAAATGTCGCAAGAAGAACAGACTCGGTGGTTCCTCGAGTCCACCGCAGACCGTCCGGGATCACGTCGTTTCCAAGTCAACGCGATTTCGGATCTGCTCGCCGACGAGGCCGCGTCCGACGATGACAAGCGCGAGTTCATCATTGACGCCACTCACCGGTGGTTCGAGACGCCACACGAGGCTGTGGAGTGGCTGAGCGCACTTGTTGACGATCTGCAGTCAGTAACACGAACAGTCAGGACGACCACAACCGATGGGGTGGCGCCTTCTCTACTGGCAACGAGCAGACTGCGCTCAGCGTTGGCGGGGTTGAAGAGCCGTGTCGAGGGTCTGGTAGAGCCGACCGATGCAGCGACGGTGTTGATCGATTGGCTGGGTGCCGATGCCGATAGGGATGCCGGAGATTTGCTGGCGCTGATGAACTCCGATCACAGTGACCGCAACAAGGCAGATTTCATCGCCGAAACGATCGGTCCGCACTTCTACTCAGACCTAGAAGCGATCGAATGGGCAGCCGCGGTCGCGCGAGATGTTTTGGATCGTCTCTCCGAGCATTACGGATGAGAGGCGCACTCTCGTCATGAGTCAGTTGGGTGTCGGCCGTCCGTTTGCCGACGAGCTCGCACCTGAGCAGATCCGTGACGGTTTGGCCGGGGGCGATCTCAACCCCACGGATGGCCTCTCGGAGCGACCGCAGCAACAGCGCGCAGTACATCAGAGGCGAACGATCAAAGGCGGTCGCCGCTCGTCCTTCCCCCCTCGCCCGGCAAGGCCGGTCGATCCCCCCGAAATGGGGGATGGCTGCTTGGGCACACACATTCCTCTCCCTTTGGAGAGGACAGGCGAGGACGTATCGGAAGCCGATACGTTGGCGAGCCAGGTGAGCCACGACATTCCTCTCCCTTCGCCTGAATCCACGGTTGCAGATTGTCGGATCGCTCGATTAGCTCGTCACCACCGACGCTTTCCGCTCAAA